>Ga0224512_10000024_pt1 | contig 206579 bp, 192 predicted proteins | sample SF_May12_sed_USG_4_FD_169103 | JGI IMG/M metagenome (GOLD analysis project Ga0224512, IMG submission 169103) | Sediment microbial communities from San Francisco Bay, California, United States - SF_May12_sed_USGS_13 | ecosystem: Environmental > Aquatic > Marine > Sediment | place: USA...
CTCCTGAGGTTCCGGTCGCCCCAGGCTCCACGGTCACATGCACCGCGGACACCACCGACGGCGACACCGACTGTGACAAGCAAAAGATTGTCCAGGTCACCTGTCCGGGTCTCTCTCCCTGTCAGACCTTCGGCGGCGATGCGGCATGTCAGGCTGCGTCCAGCACGGTCTGCCAAGCCGGCACCTGCAACGACGCGACCTGCGACGGGGCCTCAGCGGCCGCATGCTGCACGTACGCCGCCGTGCCGGACTCGCCCGCCGTGGACTGTTCATCGGAAATCCCCGAGCCAACCGGCGAGTGTCAGGGTGGTGTTTGCACACCCACGAGCTGCTTGGACGACGCATCATGCGACAACGACGGCAACGACTGCACGTTCGCACCGCCCGGCACATGCGACCTTGGCTCTAACCTCTGTGGTCCGCTCGCCAACCAGCCAGCGGGAACCCCGTGTGCCGGCAACACCGGTCAATGCGATGCCGCGGGCACGTGCGTTGACAACTGTACCGGCGTCGATTGCTCCGACGGCAACCAATGCACACAGGATTTGTGTGACCCGTCCGGCGGCGTGGCCACCTGCTCCAACCCGAACGAGGTCGACGGCACGTCGTGCGATTCCGGTGGCGGTCCAGGTAGCGGCATGTGCGAGAGCGGCACTTGCGTGGGCGTCGCTCTAGTTCGAGTCGAGACCTACAACCTGGCGCTTGCAGGCGCTTTCATTCCGTATGAACAGGAACGGCGCCAGGCGCTTCCCCAGGCGATGGCAGCGACGCAATCCGACATCCTCTGCCTCCAGGAGGTCTGGAACCAGACGGACAAAGACGCGATCGCCGCCGCGGCGCTCCAAAACTTCCCGTACATCATCTCGTTCCTGAACGATCTCGACACCCCGCTCGACGACCCAACGGACCAGAACGGGCAAGTGCCCCCCGCACCCACCACCGTGCCCTGCCCGGATAACGTCGAGGCCCAGCCAGGGGTGACCATTGCGGACCAGATGAACGCCGCGATCGATTGTGTACGTGATGGTCAAGACCTACAGGGAAATTTTTGTTCGACGATCCCAGGAAGCGACCTGGGCCGAACCACAAGCATACAGTGCGCAATCGAGGCATGCCTCTTGGATGTTGGGGGACTTCTTTTCGGAACCGAGCAGCAACAACGCTGCTATGCATGTCTCGCGACCCAGCTTCCGACGGATACGTTCGGCACCATTCGCGCGAGGTGTCCCACGGTCATCAACCAAGACCTCGCCTTCCAGGGGCAAAATGGTGTGATGATCCTCTCCCGATATCCCTTGAGCAACGCTGTGAACTGGGTGATTCCTGGGACGTGGAATCGCAGAGTCATCTTGAGCGCCAGGGCCGAGCTTCCTAACGGGAGCGACCTCGATGTGTACTGCAATCACCTCACCCCGATCTTCGAGGGGGCCGGCGCAGGGTTTCCGTACACCGGGCAATACGGAGACGGACTGCCGGACGCGCTCGGCTGGGAGGCCGAGCAGTTCCTTCAGGCCGAGAAGCTGATCACCCACGTGCAGAACGTGAGCGGCGCAACACCTGCGGTCATTCTCGGTGATCTCAACGCAGGCCGTGGCTACTTCGATGATCCGAATAACCTCATCTTCCCCGAGGGTGAGCCCACGCTGGACCTGCTAGAGGCCACCTTCACCCCGGCCTACACCCCGACCTACACCCCAGCTTGCACCTTCTGCCAAGAAAACCCAGTCGCGGGTGTCGAGCGCACTGGAACGGTGTGGATCGACCACATCCAAATGTACAACCTACCGGCCTCGGCCGTGACGGATACCGTGCGCACGTTCGACCAGAACGTGCTCACCGTCCCAGATGGCGCTGGCGGTACCATGGACATCCCGCTCTCCGATCACTACGGAATGCGTTCAGTCATCGCTGTCCCCTAGAAGGCTTGGTGGTCCACGTAGATACCGGCCCCATGTCGCCAACGCACATTGCCATGTCGATTCCGTCGGCGACGGGGTCGACGCGCCTATCCGTAACGAAGATGTCCAACGTCACGCCTGGATACCGGCGCGCGAACGTCCGGAAGACCTCCCACAGCGGTTCGAGATGGGGTGGCATCGAGAGAGGTTACCCGACGGGTTTGACAGGTTCGGCTAGGGCTTGTGGGAGAAGTGGCTCGCCACGTCAAAGGCGATTGACGTACACGTGCTGCTATGGTGCAGCGAGACGTCGGGCACGGGTGGTAACGGCGGCGTCGGTGGAACCGGGGGAACCGCTGGTGATGGGGGCTCGGGCGGAACCGCAGCAACCGGTGGAGACGGAGGTTCAGGCGGCAGCGGTGGTTCGGGCGGTTCGACCGGCAGTGCGTGGGTGGAGCAACATCCCGATGCACCACTGGGGGACACCCTCAGAGACGTGCACTTCGTTGACGCGAATACCGGGACAGTGGTGGGCGCCGATGAAACCATTCTGCGAACGACGGACGGCGGGGCGACGTGGACGCCGCAGGACGGCGGTATTGGCTCGAACTACTACTTCAATGGTGTTTGGTTCACCGATGCGAACACTGGGACCGTGGTGGGCACGAGCGGGACCATTCTGCGAACCACCGACGGCGGCGCGACGTGGGTCAAGCAGGACAGCGGTGACTGTTTTGAAATCCTCAACGCTGTGCATTTCGTGGACGAGAACACCGGCACGGTCGTAGGTTGGGGCTCACACATTTGTCGAACGACCGACGGCGGGGCGACCTGGACGCGCCAGGACAGCGGCGTCGTCGGTACCCCACTCCACGACGTGCATTTCGTCGATGCGAACATCGGGACGGTCGTCGGTCACAGCACTACCATTCTGCGAACTACGGATGGGGGCACAACGTGGGTGCGCCAAGATCTTCCTTCCGGGTTGTTTGCCGACTTCTATGGCGTTTGGTTCACCGATGCGAACACCGGGACGGTGGTGGGCGAAGACACCATCGTGCGAACGACAAATGGAGGCGCAACGTGGGTGGAGCAGGAGCTCCCCGCGACGAATACTCTTCCCTTTGTTCTTCGTGACGTGTTTTTCATCGACACAAACACTGGTTGGGCCGTGGCCTGGACGCACGGGTGCATCCTCGGGACAAAGGACGGGGGTACTACGTGGGTGCACCAGCGCAGCTGCGAAGCCTCGCTCACGGAACTCTACGGCGTATGGTTCTCTGACGCGAATACAGGCTGGGCCGTCGGCTTGGGAACCATCTTGCACACGACGACCGGCGGCAATTAGCTTCGGCAAACGTGCGACTCACCACCGCACTGGGCAGTAGAAAGCGACGTCGGTGCGTTTGAGGTGCAGCCGTAGGCGCTATGTGCAACGCCGCCGCCCGGCGCGCTGGTACTGTTGCTGTTACCAGCGGCCGACTGTGCACGCCGCGAATGTGCCCCCTGATTACAGTCGCGGTCCCACGCACATCGTTGCCGCGCGTTCGCCGCGTATAGGAAACGAAACGGAGGGAAAAAGTACCAGCACAGGTACCAGCAACGATCAAAAAAGAAGGGAAGGGCGTTTTACCCTTGTTTTTCAGAGCCACCGATCAGAGTCGAACTGATGACCTACGGTTTACGAAACCGTTGCTCTACCAACTGAGCTACGGTGGCGAATGAGATTACGTTTTCAAGGTTGGACGCTAGAGCCTACGGCTGGTTTTCGGAACGCGCGCGGCGAGGCTGGTAGCGTGAGGGGGCAGGGCTGTCAATCCCCCCCGGGCAGTGTCAGCATCGGTGTCCGTGCCAGCGCCAACGTCAGGGCCACGCCACCCTGGCGCCAAACGAGAGGACTGTCCCCCTTTTCCCGCGGGTCTCACAGATCGTCGTCGTCGTCGTCTACGATGAGCTCTTCGTCCTCTTCCTCGTCGTCTTGCTCTTCTTCTGCGTCGTCGTCGGTCTCGGGGGCGGCGTATTTGAGATCGACGTCTGCGTCCGAGAGCTGTGCTTCGAGCAGCTCGAGGAGCTCGTCGAAGTCTTCGCCGGACCATTCGTCGAGGATTTCCGAGACGAAGTCGTAGAAGTCGGCGCTGTCGATGCGACGCTCGATTTCCTCGACGTCGTCGTCGGAAAACAGGCTGACGAGGTCCTCGCGCAACGAGTCGATTTCGCCGTCTTCGATGGCATCGGCGACCGAAATGCGTAGCGCCCGCATCACGCGTTTGCTGAGAAAGACCTCCATCAGACCTCTAAGCGGTTCGAATCGGCGCTACTATAAGAGAGGCCCGGGGCCTGTCAATCTTGTCGAGAACCATCGTCCCCCTCTATGCTACGGCCGTGCCAATCCGTGCCTTGATCGTATGCGTGTCGGCCTTATGCCTCGTATTGCCCAGATCCGTCCAGGCGGATTCGACAAATATCCCGGGGGCGGCTCCGGAGGGCACGCCTTCCTTCGCTCTCGGGGTGGAGACCGGCTTGGTCATCCCCGTTGCCGACAAGCCACTTTGTCCCGACGGCTTCGAATGCCTCTTTGGGGTCGGGTGGGCCTTTGGCTTCCCATTCTCGTACCGGTGGGCCAAAGGCACGGGAATCGGCGCCGGCTATGAGTTTTGGGTTCAGAACGGGAACGGCGTCTATGAGGCGACGGTCGCTCAGGCGTTCACGGCGCTCTTTCGGCAGAGTTTCCTCCTTAGCCGGTCGGTACATCCGGTGCTTCGTCTGCGTGGAGGCTTCCTGATGCTCGGGCCTTCGTTCCGGGTCGCCACCCTAGGCGGCACCGCCGAGCTCGCCTTTGGCGGTGAGACGGAGCTCACCCCGACCACGCTCTTCACCTTCCTGCTCGGGGGCCAGATCCTCCGAACGCGCGCCTTCACCACCCAGGCAGACGGAGCCCGGCGTTCAGTCGCGGGTGGGGTGGACGCGGCCTTCATCTTGCGTCTCGGGATCGTCTTCCTCCTCTAAACCCCCTCGATCTCGTTGAATTCCGCGCCTGGGGCGGTGGAGTTTTCGACACCGCCGCTGTAGGCTGTATCGTTATGGTGTCTTTGTGGGGTCACAGGATGCGCAGGCGGGGAATGGATGAGCGGCGACGCACACCGTAACGGGGACGATCAGGCCGAAGCCAGGGAAGCGCCCGAAACGCTGGCTCCGTCTCCCGGCAATGAGAGCTGGAGCCGCCCCCGACGAACGACGCCGGGGCCGACCCCCGAGGGGATCCAGTTCAAGGTGTTCGGCAAGACCCATGTTGGGCTCATCCGTGAGCACAACGAAGACAACTTCATGCTGGCGGACCTGAGCTCGGACGCTGGACCACTCGAAGGAGAAGACGAGTTCGAGGGGGCAGTATCGGATCGCGGCGTCGCGTTCGCGGTTTGTGATGGAATGGGTGGTGCCGCCGCAGGTGAAGTCGCAAGTCACATGGCGGTCGACGCCCTATTCGAGGTGCTTCGCGGCGATAGCGCCGCCCAGGACCGTGACTCCTTCGCGCGTCGGCTGGTCACTGCGGTCGAAGAAGCCGGTGCACGGATTTTCCTCGCAGCCAAAAAGGATCGTACTCGCCGCGGGATGGGAACCACGGCAACGGTTGCGGGCCTCATCGACAAGGTCCTGTTCGTAGGCCAGGTGGGTGACAGTCGATGCTATGTTCTCCGAAACGGTCAGCTTAGTCTCATCACGAAGGATCAATCCCTCGTGAATCAATTGATCGAGGCGGGACAACTCACAGAGGACGAAGCCGAAGCGTTCGAGCACTCGAACATAATCCTGCAGGCGCTCGGAACGACCGAGCGGGTTGTCGTCGACCTCACTTTCATCGAGCTTCGACGGGGCGATCGCCTGCTGCTTTGCTCGGATGGTTTGAGCGCCCTCGTCCACGATGACGCGATTCGGGAGGAAATGGCCTGCGTAGGCCCGCTGCCTCAGCTCACCGACCGCTTGATCGAGCTCGCGAACGCTGCGGGCGGTCATGACAACGTGACCTGCATCGTGGCGGACTTCGACGGCGATGCGCTGGAGCCACCCGAGGAAGGCGCCGTCCCATTTTACCAACAGTACCCGCTGCCCAGGGACGGTGAGCGCCACAGTGCCGGTCCCACTTTGCCAACCATCGTAAAGAGTATGGTACCACGTGCGATGGCCGCCCCGCGGCCGGACCGGGTCTCACAACCACAACCTCCTTCGTCGTTTTCGTGGCCGATCGCCGCGGCCGTGGTGGTGCTGCTCGGGTTGGCTGCGGCAATCACGATCATCGGCGCGGGGGGGCGTTCTTCGGAGACGATCGCCGGGCCACCACCACCACCGCCGCCAGCCTACGCAGACGCCCAGACCCCAGTCGAGGTTCGGGTCCGTTCGAACGTCCAGCAAGGGGAACTCTACGTCAACGGGCGAAGCTATGGGCCCTTGCGGTTGGACCAAGCGGTGTTGCTTCGGCTGCTCCCCGGTTCCTATCGCATCGAGGCGCGTGAGGTCGATGGAACCCGGATTGGCCAAGACGTGCGCGTCGAGCCCGGACAACCAACCGAAGTGCAACTAGCTCCGCCCGCCGATTGAGGCTTCGTCTATGATCCACCTCCGCCAGACCAAAGGCGCCGACGCCGGACGCGAGCTCGAGTTCAAACAGGACTTGATCCGTATCGGTCGCATGCCGGACAGTGATTTGAACTTCGATCCCGAGGTCGACCTCGACGCGTCGGGGCGACACGCCGAGATTCGCAACGAAAACGGTAGATATCTACTGGTCGATACCGGCAGCCGGAACGGGACCTGGCTCAACGGGCAACGAATCAAGCATGCGGCGCTCGGGGACGGCGACGAAATCGAGTTCGGTCGCGGCGGTCCCAAAATCTTCATCGCCTCCGTACGAAGTGATCCGAGCCCCCGTGAGCTCACGGCTGGCCCTCCGGTCGGGGTCCCACGACGCGACCTGAAGTTCGAACCGCTCGCCATGCCTGTTACTACGGCTACCCGCCTCGAGGATCTCAGGTCTCAGTCAAGAGACCTCGGCAGGCATGACTCGCCGCCGCGCGTGAGGGCTACGAGTCGAGTACGACGCGCATCGCGCAACTCGGGCTTTCTTTGGGGAGCGGCCGGCGTACTGTTGCTCACTGCGCTCGCCTTGATCGTCTCGACCACCCTTCAGTGAGACACGATCTTCCCGACCTCCTCCGCCATTCGGTCGAGCACGGCAGCAGTGAGCGCGCGCGCCTGCGCGAGGCCGGACCCGGCACTTGCATAGGCATGTAGGTACCATTTGAGCTTGGGCTCCGTGCCACTCGGACGAACCATCGCCCGATGACCCCCATCGAGCTCGAAGATCAATACTTCGCTCTTGGCCAGCCCTTCATACGGCGTCTCACCGTCCCGCGTCCACTTCACTTGACGGCCGAGGTCGATCATGGTCGTCACGGGGTGACCTCCGATCTCGGTCGGAGGCTTCCTGCGCAGGTCTTCGACCAATTCCGCCATTTGTCCTCCGGCGTGCAGACCTTCGAATCTTCGTGTCAGTTGCATACCTTGGAACACCCCGTGTTCCCGCCAAAGCGACTCGAGGGCATCGATCAGCGTTTCGCCACGGGACTTCAGTCTCGACGCTAGGTCGATGATCAAGAGGGCCGAGCTGATGCCGTCCTTGTCGCGGATCGACGACAAAGGTGCGTAGCCGAGCGCCTCTTCGTATCCGAAGACGTATTGGTAGCCTTCGCGTTCGAGCTCGAGGGCCCGGTTTTGAATCCACTTGTGACCGGTGAGGGTTTGTTCCCATCTTGCCCCGTGGCTGGCCGCGACCGGTCCGAGCATCGGGCTGCTCACGACCGTCGAGATCACTAGTGGCTTGTGGAGGTCAGCACGGCCTGTGAGTAAGTCCTCGGCGAGGAGGACCCCGACGTCATTGCCGGAGAGCGATTCGAACGCACCTTCGTGCATGACTGAAACCGCCAATCTGTCTCCGTCAGGGTCGTTGGCGATGATGAGGTCGGCGTCGATCGCCGAACCGAGCGCTAGCACGGCATTCATCGCGCCGGGCTCTTCGGGGTTCGGGAATGCGACCGTTGGGAACCGACCGTCTGGCGTCGCTTGCTCGACGACGCTTTGGACTTCGCAAAACCGGATCCGCGACAAGATATCGCGCAGGGTGCTTTCGGCCACGCCATGGAGCGCCGTGTAAGCAACACGCACCTCACGGCGTTCGCCTGGTCGCCGCGCTGCGCCTGCTACGAGATCGACATACGCGCTGACGAGGTGGTCGACGTTGCGGAGAAGCCCTCGTTCGCGCCCCTCTGCCATCGGCATCCGGGGCAACTCGTTCGCCGGTGGGGCGAGCTCGATCTCGCGCGCGACTCCCAGGTCGTTTGGAGGAATGATCTGAGCGCCGTTTTCCCAGTAAACCTTGTAGCCGTTGTATTCTGGCGGATTGTGGCTTGCCGTGATCATCACGCCGCCGCCCGCGCCGAGCTCGAGTACCGAGAAGGCCAACACGGGGGTTGGCACCACGTTGGAAAATGTCCACACGGGGATGCCCGCCCCAAGCGCGACCTCGATCGCGTCTTCGGCAAAGACATCGCTTTGCATGCGAGCGTCGCGTCCGATGCAGATGCCTCGCGTGCCCGCATTCCGCACCTGCCGCTTCAGCCAAGCACAGAGCCCAGATGTCGTGCGCATGACGGTGACTCGATTCATTCGGGTGGGCCCGGCTCCCAGAACGCCCCTTAGCCCAGCGGTACCGAACTCCAACGACCCCGCGAACCGTGCCTCGAGCGCAGCGTGATCATCGCTCGCGATCAGGTCTTCGAGCTCTCGCCTGGTAGTTGGATCGGGATCTTGCGCGATCCACGCCCTTGCTCTGTCGATGACACTCACTGGGGTGACTCGCTTGGGGCTTCGTCTTGAATGTACGCCTGTTCTTTGTACCAGACCGCCACCGGCACGAAGAGGATCGCGGTCACGGCCATTGCTCCCGCGAAGAACAGGTAATAAGAAGGCCCCTCGAGCTTGCTCGTTCCGTCGGGATTCTGAATGAAGTAATTTACCCCGGCGGTGAAGAGGTTGCCGATCGACACACTCATCAAGAACGCGCCCATCACCAGCGACTTCATCTTCTTGGGCGCCTGAGTGTACGAGAACTCGAGTGCAGTGATCGAGACGAGGATCTCCGCCGCGGTTATCAGGATGTACCCGCCAAGCTGCCACGAGATATTGACGCTTTCGCCAGCGTCGAGCCGCGCCTCCACCCAGGCGGGCAGGACAAAGGCAAACACCGTCAGGAAAAGCCCCATCGAGATCTTCCGAAGCGGCGTGAGCGGCCAGAATCGATCGAAGACAGGGTAGACGACTCGATTGAACAACGGGATGAAAAGCAGCACCAATGCCGGGTTGAGCCACTGTGCCTGAGATGGGTCCCACTCGATGCCGAAGCGCCGATCCATCCGCGCGGCTTGAAGGACCCAAGCGGACCCCTGCTGATCAAAGAGCGCCCAGAACATCGCGATGAACGCATAGATGATGAAGAGCTTCGCAAGTGCCTTGAGTCCTTCGCGACTGAAGAGTTCTCGCAAAAAGGCGACTCCACCTGGAGGAACGTGCACGAAGGTGTTGCGACCCATCCAAAAGGCGAACGTCGCAATTGCCATCAGCACGCCGGGCACGCCGAAAGCGACCGACGCACCGAAGCGATGGAGCAGCGGCTCGGCAAACAAGATCGACGCCAACGCGCCCACGTTGATCGAGAAATAGAACCAACCGAACACCTTCGGCAGCAGGTGACTGTTGGTCCGACCGAACTGGTCGCCCACGTGGGCAGAAACACACGGCTTGATCCCCCCAGACCCGACAGCGATCAATCCGAGACCGAGCGCGAGGCCCGCACGGGTATCGTCGATGGCAAGCGTGAGGTGTCCGAGGCAGTACACGATCGATAGGGTCATGATCGTGCGGTACTTCCCGAGAAACGCGTCGGAGATGATCGCACCGAGGATTGGAAAGAAGTAGACGGCGGTAACGAAGCCGTGAAACCAGGTCTTGGCTTGCTCGTCGGTCATGACGTCGAGCTCGCCCTGCGCGTTCATCAAGAACTTGGTCATGAAGATGACCAGAATCGCGCGCATCCCGTAGAAGCTGTACCGCTCGGCCCCCTCGTTTGCGACGATGTAAGGGATTCCGGGTGGCATCCCCCGCATCGGCTCAGGCGCCGTACGGTATCGAGCCTTCGCAGACATAGGTGCGATGTTAGCGGATTATTTGCTCAGGAGCGGCTTTCCGGATCACACTCGCGCTCGGTTCTTGTCGGTTTTCGGTTCGGGAAGTGATACTAGAGGCCGAGCGGGGGTGGTTGAGTTGGGGCCCCGGCACGCTGCAACGATACAATGGAGGATGGCGTGACACAGAGGGATGACCAGAGAAAGTTCAACCGGGGTTGGCTCGCGAGCCTGATCGTCGTAACGAGTGTTCTTTTTGGCGCTTCCGGAGCGGTCGCGCAGGCACCAGCCCAGTTTGATCTGAATCAGTTTCGGCCATCTGAATTGAGGACTGACGGTTTTGCCGTGAGCACCGCGGATGGTCAGGGCCACAAGCGCTTCGGTTTTCAGATCTACATCGATTATTCCGATGATCCCTTCGTCTTCGAAGGAGCGCCGGGAAGCCCTCAAGCGGGCCAGCAGTTCAAGATGGTCCACCAACAGCTCACCGGCCACATCACCTGGAGCCTCGGCTTGTGGGATCACCTCGTGATCTTCATGGACCTGCCCTACCATTTCATGGCCAAGGACGATCTGTCCGGCGATCCCAGCGACCCGACCACCGACCGGGGTTTCATCGAGGCGATCGGCGCGAGCGGGCTCATTCCGCGCGGAAGCGGTCTCGGCGATGTCTATCTCGGAGCACGAGGCAATCTATACGGGACGCGCGATGACGTTTTTCAGGTCGCGCTCCAGGCGACTTTGACCGCCAACACGGCCTCTGGCGCGGATTCCCGACAAAACTACCTCGGCGAGCTGAGGAAAAGCCCCTACATCGGCGGTTGGTTCGAGCTTTTCACGACGTTCAATATTGGTGACCACGTCCGCATTCCACTCAACATCGGTTACAAGACCAGCTTTACCCAGGAAATCCAGACCCTGAGACTCGGCAGCCAGCTCACCTGGGGCGGCGGTTTGCAGGTTCTGATGGGCGACGATCGCTTCATGCTCACGGCTGAAACGTTTGGCAGAACTGCCGCGGCAAGCGCGACGGGCTTTGGTGGCCGGGAGGAGACTCCGCTCGAGGTCCTCGGTGGCTTCAAGTACAACGGTCGCACCGGCCTTTCGGTGGGCGTTGCCGGCACCGCGGGAGTGACTCCTGGCTACGGAGCGCCGGACTGGCGGATGATCGGCCTCCTCGGCTTCACGATGCCCGAGAAGGAAGAGGTCGTCGCCGTCCTCGATGCCGATGGCGATGGCATTCCGGACGACGTAGATCAGTGTCCGACCGACCCGGAGGACATGGACGGCTTCCAGGATGAGGATGGTTGTCCCGACTTCGACAACGATGGTGACGGTGTGCTCGATGCCGACGACGGCTGTCCGATGGACGCAGAGGACATCGACGGCTTCGAAGACGAAGATGGGTGCCCCGATCCTGACAATGACGGCGACGGCATTCTCGATGCTGACGACAAATGTCCGAACGAGCCCGGCCCGCCAGAGAACGATGGGTGCCCGGATGCCGACCGCGATGGTGATGGCGTGCCCGACCGGGTCGACAATTGCCCGGACGAGCCTGGAACGATCGAGAACCAAGGGTGCCAAGCAGCGCAGCTGGTGGTCATCGGCGACGGACAACTCGAAATCCTCGAGAAGGTCTTCTTCCGAACTGGCAGCGCGAAGCTCCAGCCCCGGTCCTTCGTCCTGCTCGACAACGTCGCTGCGGTCCTAAACGCGCACCCGGAGATCCCACTCATTCGAGTGGAAGGTCACACCGACTCGACCGGCGCACTCAAGTACAACATGAGGCTGTCGCAAAAGCGCGCTGAGACCGTCGTCCGCTACCTCGTCGGCAGAGGCAAGGTGAGCAGGGGCCGTCTCCTCGCCGAGGGCTTCGGTCCCACGCGACCCGTCGTGCCAGACGCCAGGACGAGGGACGAGCTCGCACAAAACCGACGCGTCGAGTTCCACATCGTCGACGTCGGTCCCGAGGCAGACGACTAGTCGGGCAAACGATCAGCCCCAGCGCCCCTGAGGCACCTACTCAGCGACCCCGTGGCCGACGCAAAGAGTCGGCCTCGCGGGGTTAGCTGGCGATTCGAACAGGCCAGTGCGCATTCTCGACGCCGAGCCTGAGGTTCGCGAGAAACTGGCGTCCTTGTCGGATCGTGATGCGGTCGTTCGGGTCGCGGCGCAGGCATCGAGCGACGAGCGCGCCGAGCTCCCGGGTTTCGGCCTGCGCAAGCAGCGCGCGCACCGCATCCGGGTCGCCATCGTGGGTTACGTGCTGTGTGATCATCGCGGCTTCGCCGGTACCGTCGAACAGCGTCTTCCCCGTGTAAGCTTCGAAGATCAGACAGCCGAAAGCGTAGACGTCAGCCGGGATCGCTTGGCTGGTATCCCCGGTGCCCCAGATCTCGGGTGATCCGTAGTTTGCCGTTCCGCACCCAGGCCGAAGGTGCCGTCCCGCGAGACCGAAGTCGACGAGCACCGGCTTTGGCGGGTTACCAACTCCCGTAATGGCGTCGGCATTGCACACGATGATGTTGGAGGGTTTGACGTCGAGGTGCGCTATGCCAACTTGGTGCATCGCATCGAGACCGGCGCCGACCCCGAGCAGCAGGTCTCTGGCCCGCCGAATCGAAAGATCGCCCATCTCGAGCGTGCGTTCTAAGCTGGGCCCTTCCACCAGCTCCATGACCAAGATCGGTTTCGGCCCTGCTCCGGCATCGAATGTGACGAAGCGAGCAATATTGGGATGCTCGGGGAGTGCGAGTAGCGCCCCTGCTTCCTCGCGGAACAAACGCAAGAACTCCTCCTCGGACAAGGTGCGTGCCGCGGCGGCAGAGTAGTCGGGGACTTTCAAGGCGAACAGCGGCGCCGACTCGTCATGCCGCTCTTCGACGCGACGAGCGACGAAGACCGATCCGACCGCGCCCGTCCCGACCGCTCTGATTAAATAGAAGCCACCGAGAATCCGGCTTGGAGGAGCCCATGCGGGAAGGGGCGCGTCCGCGTCGAGCTCGGGTGACGCAATGCTCGGTGCTCGTCGAGGCGCATCAAGCGGAAGCCGTCTAAGATGCTTCAAGACTGCCTTCGTCAGTTGGGCGAACGCACCAGGCAGGTCCTTATCGACTGCGGCCACGGCGTTGGCGTACGCCCGATCGAGCTCGGAGACCGATCCGCGCAATGCACGTTCGACCTCCAGTCCCATCGCCCAGATCGATGCGCCGGATGTCGGTGATTCCCTCTCGGTCTCTCCGAGCCGGCGGCGCGAACCACTGGCCAGCTGTGCTAGCGTGGCGACCCCGCGTTCCAAAGGCGCGAGTGGCGTAGTGGCCGCGCGGTCCGAGACTTCGGTGAGCGAGCTAGACGCGGCCACAGAGCGGAGTCCTCTTGCCAGCAATGAGAGTGCCTGCCGCAGCGCTTCGACCCGGGCCGAGGAGGCAACGGGGAGCTCGTTGCCGATGGCACGGAGGGCGTCGGCGGCGGCAACCAAACCGTGACCGTCGCGCTCGGCAGTCCGAGTCGCTTCCCTAAGCTTGATATACGCCCGAACCACCGTCTTGATCTCAGGTACCATCGAGGCTTCGGCCATCGTTTTCAAATCGTCGAGATGCGGCACGTGCTCAGCGGTCGCAATGACGATGTCGGAAACATCAGCGATATCTTCCCGAACGAGGGCATCACAGGTTCGTGCCGCCGCGGCGCAAAGCGTCCGCCGAAGTGAATTCTTCTGATCGTGCTGCACCCTACTGAGCAAAACCTGCTGCGTGAGCAGCCGGCGCTGGCTCACCAGATCCTTACGGGGGTCGACGTGGGGGCCGTCGGCGTCGACGAGGTGCAGCATCGTTCGCAGCTGACGAAGACGCGTGGTGAACTGCGGGACGTGGTTCTCTTCCCCAAGCGGATCGCCCTCTCGAATGACCAACCAGTTGGTGACGCGCTGAAAGAGGTCGCCCAAACGATGATCGTGTTCCGCCCCGGGGTCGTTATCCTCGCCGAGAAGCAAGAGGTCGTTCAGCGCAGATGTCTCGAACAAGGCCGAGTCGAGCTCGCGGAGCGCAAGGAACGCCGCGAGGTCGCTTTCGGGGTTGCCTCGCACGGGCCTCTCGAGCAGGGCTACCTTGGCTGCGGCAGCTTCGAGAATCGGCTCCGCTTCTCGTGCTGCTTCGTATGCGCCGTCCCGAGCGAAGGTCTCTAATGCATCCGAGATCATGTCGCGGAGCGTGGGCTCACGTTTTGCACGAGCGCCGCTGAGCTCGTCTGCGAGGGCTCGCATGAGCGCGGCTCGGCCGACGTCTTCGGTGTCGCCCTGAGCCACCGACTTTCGCAGGTGTGCCTCGGCCCTCTCGGCGGCAGCATCTGCGAAGCCACGTCCCAGGCGTTCTCGCCGAAGATCGACGAGCGCTTCGGCCATGTCGAGCCCACCAACGCGCATCAACTGATCGAGCAGGGTTTCAACCGCTTCTGGATGGCTCTCCGCCGCGCGCGGAAGGCCGGCGATCATCGCAGCGGCGATCCCGTGATCCTGCTGAAACACGACCGACTCCAGCAGATCTCGGCAAGCGCGCAGCCCTTTCTCCGGCTCGACCGCAATGCTAGCGGCGAGGGAAGCGGAAGCCCTGCGCCATTCCGTGATGGTGAACTCTGGATCGAGATGCCGATGCATCTCCTCCCGAAACACGGGCATCGACGACGCCAACAAACCCCGGGCAGACGCCACGTGGCGCCAAACGAGCGTCTCTCGATCAGCCAACAGTCTGTCCCAGGCCTCTCGCACTGGCCGCGTGCAGAACACGCGGATTCCGCTGTCGTCCCCTTCGACGGCCCGGCGCGCAGCCTCGCGAGCAGCGCGTTCCAACAGCCTCGCGGCGAGACGACGCGAGGGCAGCGATCCGGTGGCTGGCGTGCGCAGCCAGTCGTGACTCAGCTCATGGCGAGAGATGAGGGCCAACGCCAGCGCATCGGCGCTAGCGACGCTACCGATCGGTAGACTCAATGCCAGTGCGACTCGGGCGCGCACGGATCGACCCCCTAGAGCGCGCTGCGATCCGAGCGCGAGCTGCGTAGCCACTGCGACGAACGTGGCGGCATCACCGCGACGCAGACGCTGCAAGACCAGCCGGCCGAGTTTGCGCTTGGTAGCGCTCGCCGGAAGCGCGGCGGCAACCTCGTAGAGGGCGGCTGCCGCAGCCGGTCCGGACAGCCAGTCGAGCCGTTCGACGTATCCCCCTTGAACGGCCAGCTCCATGCTCTCGAGTAGCGCGTTCGGGTCGAGCCCTTCGAGTGGCACCGGTCGACGCTCGTCGACGACCGCACGTGCCAACGTCGCCATCCCCTGACGCCACGCCGCTTCACGCTGCTCCGGGGCGCTCAGTCGGTGCAACACCGTTAAGCCTTCGAGGCGGTCCCGAGTGGCAGCACGCATCCACGAAGATTCTAGCCTGCCGATCGCCACCCTCAAAGCGCGGTTGACAAGGGGGACGTGACCCTCTAGCTCCAGATGGCGTGCTCCAACTCTCCTTCGAGTTTGCCGGTGATTCCCCGACGATCTCGGACCTAGGCGCGTCCAACGGCCCCGAGGACGATCTCGACCGCGCATACGCCCGTGCGTCCGACTGGAGCAGGGCCCTCGCGAGGCGGCTGGGTCAGCAAATCCGGCTCGTCATCACCGATAATCGCAGCACCATGCTCTCCGCGCGGCCCAAAGAGGGTCGGCTCGAGGTGAGGCTGCATCACATGTTTCTGACCGCCGACGAGGACATCCTCGAGGCCGTGGGAGACTATCTCGACGGAAGCCACCAAGCGACGGTCATCGTCGATACCTTCATCGAGGAGCACCGAGCCCGCTACGTCGCGCTGGGGCGACCCCAGAGTGCCCTGCGTACCGAGGGTCGCAATCACGATCTGCGTGCGATCGTCCATAGTCTGGCTGAACGGCACTTTGGAGGGGTGGTCGACCTCAAGATAGCGTGGGGCAAACGGGTCCAGCCCAAACGGCGTCAGCGTTCGCTTCAGCTCGGCACCTATCTGCCCGACGAGCAGTTGATCCGGATCCACCCCGTGCTCGATCAACCCTGGGTTCCGAGCTTCTTCGTCGAGGCGGTGGTCTTCCACGAGATGTTGCATCACGACATGCCGGCCGTGGTCCGAAACGGTCGTAGCCACTATCACACCAAGGCGTTCAAGAAGCGCGAACGAAGCTTTGAATATCACTCCGCAGCCGAGGAGTGGGAGAAAGAGAATCTGTGGCGTTTGCTCCGTGGCCAGTAAGCGGGTGGGTCTAATACGATGGCACGTCGCCGAAAAATTCGTTCGTCGATCTCCGTTCCGATAACGCTCGGCGCGGTCACCGTCCTACTGAGCGGCGCGCTGCTCGTGGGCTGGTCGTTCCTGCTCGGCCAGAAGATCGAGCGGTCCGCCGATGTGGCGGGCGACGTATGGCTATTGGTCCTCGGCGCGCTTTCGTTCGTGCTTATCATCGTCGTGCTGGTGCTTTTCGTGATTTCGCTAGCACGCGGGATCATCGAAGTCCGAAAGCAAGACACATTCATCGACTCGGTCACACATGAGCTCAAAAGCCCTCTTGCCTCGCTTCAACTTTGCCTCGACACCCTCGGGCGTGAGGGGCTCGACGGCACTGACCGCGAGCACCTTCGCGGGATGATGCTGGACGACGTCGATCGACTCAGGGCATTCATCGACGACGTGCTCGAGGCCAACCGGTTGTCATATGCGCGCCCTGGCATGCTCAACCTGAGCGATGTGTCGCTAGCGGAGCTTGCCGAGGACTGCGCCGAATCGGTCCGCGTTCGTCATAGGCTCGAGCCCGAGGAGTTGCTCATCGACGTCGATCCCGACCTCGTGGTCAGTACCGACCGTGCTGCGCTCGAGATCGTGGTCAAGAACCTCATCGACAACGCGGCGAAATATTCGGGGCGCCCCGCTCGAGTTGAGGTGATCGCGCGGAGGGAAACCGACCACAAAGTCCTGCTCGAAGTACGTGATAGCGGCATCGGCATCGATCGAAAGAACCTCAAACGGGTGTTCCATCGTTTTTATCGCGTCGAAGACCAAGAGGTACGCCGGCGGCGCGGCACAGGTCTCGGCCTTTTCGTCGTTTGGGCGCTGGTGAAGCAGCTGGGTGGTAAGGTCGAAGCACTTTCCGACGGACGAGGACGAGGCACGACGATGCGTGTGGAGCTTCCGATGGCACACGCGGTGAGCGCAGCATGACGACTCCCGATCCCCAACGCCTTCTCGTCGTCGAAGACGAGGCTCATCTCGCGGCGGGCCTGAAGCTCAACCTCGAGCTCGAGGGCTATCGCGTCGATGTAGCCGCAAACGCCAAAGAAGCCGGACAGCGCCTACTCGACCCTTCAGGCTACGATGCGATCGTGCTCGACGTGATGTTGCCGGACATCAACGGATTCGATCTGTGCAAGAAGTTCCGAGATGCCGGCAACTTCATGCCCGTGATCATGCTTACCGCGCGCTCCTCCCCCGATGATCGCGTTCGCGGTCTCGAGGCGGGAGCCGACGACTACATGGTCAAGCCCTTCGAGCTGGGCGAGTTGCTTGCACGAGTGCGTTCAGTTCTGCGGCGTCGCCAGTGGGAGCAGGACGCAGGCACCCATGCCAAGGCTTCCACCCTGTCGTTCGGTGGGGCGAACATCAACTTCGACACGCACGAAGTGAGCGTTGCAGGTGAGGCGATTCAACTGACCCAGCTCGAGCTCGACCTATTGCGGTACTTCGCCGAAAATGCGGGCCGTGTGTTGAGTCGCACCGAGCTCCTCGAGCGCGTCTGGAAGCTCCGAAACTACAACAACACTCGGACCGTCGACAATTTCATTTCGCGCCTTCGGCGACGCTTCGAGGACGATCCAAGCGACCCGACGCACTTCCTCTCCGTCCGTGGGGCGGGTTACAAGTTCATCGCATAGAATAGGCGATAGCGTGGGGGCGGTCATGCCGGACCAATTGCAGGGCCGGAGGCCCGACCGGGATCACCCGCGTTGACACAACTGTGACAGAAAAGGGACCGAACCATGACGGCGCTCACCGCACGTCTCGGATAGCCTCGGGAGCATGGAAAAAGTGGCAATTGCGCCCAACCCGGCGCCCTCCACCTCACCGACGCGAGCTCAGATGTGGGGCAAGGCTACGCCATTCATCTTGTCTCACGTAGCCGTGCTCGGCGCGATCTGGTCCGGAGTCACCTGGCAGTCCGTGGTGCTTTGCGTCGTCCTCTTCCTGGCTCGCATATGGGGGATCACCGCGGGCTACCACCGATACTTTTCTCATCGCACCTACAAGACGAGTCGTGCGATGCAGTTCTTGCTGGCCTTCGTGGCTGAGACGAGCGCGCAAAAGGGCGTCCTTTGGTGGGCCGCGCACCACCGAGTCCATCACAAGCTGTCGGACCAACCAGGCGACGTGCACTCACCGGTGCAGAACAGTTTTCTCTACGCGCACATGGGTTGGTTGTTCGACAACACCAACGAAACCCGTTGGGACAAGATTCGGGACTTTGCCAAGTATCCGGAGCTTCGCTGGCTCAACGAGCATTGGCTGGTGCCGCCGACGATGCTTGCAGTGTTCTGTTTCTTTGTGGCCGGCTGGCCGGGCCTCTTCATCGGATTCTTCTTGAGCACGGTGCTCCTTTGGCACAACACCTTCTTGATCAACTCGCTCACGCACGTGTGGGGCAAGCGCCGTTTCAACACAATGGACGACAGCCGCAACAACGCACTGACGGCGCTCCTGACCCTCGGCGAGGGCTGGCACAACAATCATCACCGCTACCAGTCTTCGTGCCGCAACGGCTTCTATTGGTACGAGATCGACATGACCTATTACGTGCTCAAGATGATGAGCTGGGTCGGGCTGGTGTGGGATATTCGCGAAGTCCCCGACCACGTCCTAGAAGAAGGTCGACGCTGTGATCACGGCGAGATCGACGAACCGGAGCAAACCGCCGACCAGCAAGAGCTCGGGCTCGCGGCCTGACTCGTCTATCGGATGGCAGCTCGGCTCAGGCCTAGAGCCACCATCTCAGGATGTGGGCCCACCAGGGCGCGGGCTTTTGGCTGGGCTGCCAATTATGGCTTTCGCTACTCATAGGGGCCTCCACGGGCAAAGACGAACCCCGAACCGCGAGTATACCTAAGACGCGCTAGTTTCCGAATTGTTTCACAAGCCCAGGAGCGCCCGGAATTACGGGGGAATTTGGCGGCGGGCCTACCTGGTGTAAACCTCGCGCCCCTCACCTTCGACATAACCTTTGAACTTCGTGGGGATGCGAAGGAGGTCTTTTCGGACCGCGGGTCGGATGATCGAGACCAAAACCCCATCCCCGATGTCGACCATAGCCCCGAATGAGACGAGGGTCCTGTCACCTTTCCAGCGTCGCGCCCTGAGAAAGCCCCAGCCAGCGCGAAGCTCGTGCCCTTGCGAGTGATCGAGCCGAAACATCATGACGCGTTTGTTGGGGTCGAGTGTCGTTTGGAGCACGTACTTGATGTCGACGGGACCCCACTGCTGGCGAATCGCGAGATCGATCTCGTCGCCGCTCTGACCGGTGATATCGCTCTCGGTCGCGAGAGGGATGATGCGCTTGTAGCTCGGGAGGTCTTCCATCGCGCGCCAGGCGGTTTCAACCGGTACATCGACGACTTGCCAACTCTGTCCCCCAAAAAGCTTCAGCCCGCCTCGCTGCTCATTTACGGGCTTCATCACCAGCTCGCCGGACGCGAGGAGCTGTTTGTCTTCCGAGGTGAGCCCCCCGCCTTCGGACTCGGAGGGCGAAGGCGTCCCCGGCAGCGCCACGAACACGCACAGACTTGCCGTCAACCAGGTCAAAATTGGCCACAGCTGGCGTTCCTGTCTATGTCTGGCGGTAGTCATGCGCATGGCCTCGGTCCTCATTGTAGTATTTGTGTGGATTGGGTGCGTTACTGTTAGCGCCCAATCCAGTGACGGCGGCTCTGCTGAGACCATTCAAAGTATAGCGTCAAATACCACATCGGCCCCGTCGGTCGAAATCGATCGAAGTGACCGACATTACAGTCTTCCTGCCTGGACCTCGATCTTGCCTCCGTTGCTCGCGATCGTCTTGGCACTCGCATTTCGCCATGTGCTGTTAGCCCTCGCCGTCGGGGTGTGGCTTGGCGCGTTCCTGCTCACCGGGTTGTCGCCATTGAGCTCGTTTGCGCGATTACTCGATACGCATCTCGTTGGCGCCATCGCCGATCGTGGGCACGCGTCGATTCTCGCATTCAGCTTGCTGCTAGGGGGTATGCTCGGGCTCATCACCCAGAACGGAGGGGCCAAGGGCCTCGCTTCCTGGGCGCGAAGCGACGCGGGGAGTCGACGGCGCGGCCAACTCACGACCTGGTTCCTCGGCCTCCTGATCTTCTTCGACGACTACGCGAACTCGTTGCTCGTGGGCGCGTCGATGCGTCCCGTGACCGATCGGCTTCGGATCAGCCGCGAAAAACTGGCGTTCCTAGTCGACGCCACGGCGGCACCCGTATCGAGCCTAGCCCTGATTTCGTCGTGGATCGCCGTCGAGGTTGGCTACATCGAAGACCAGTTCGTGCACCTCGGGATCGAACGCGATGCGTACGTGACGTTCATCGAAACGATCCCCTATCGTTTCTATCCTCTGCTCATGTTGTCATTCGTCGCGTGGGTAGCGCTCCGTGGTCGTGACTTCGGCCCGATGCTCAGGGCAGAGAGGCGTGCGGCCGAGGAGGGTCTGCTCTTGCGCACTGGGGCTCAGCCCGCCTCTGACTTCCACGATGAGGCTGTCCGGGAAGACGCTCCTGGCCGCCCTATGAACGCCCTGATCCCGGTCGTCGTCGTCGTGCTGGTGGCCGGCGCAGGGATCTACTTCGACGGGCAGGCCAAGGTGCTCGCCGCGGGACTCGAGCCGTCCCTTCGCGAGATCGTCGGTGCGGCTAGCTCGAGCGCAGCACTGCTCTGGGCCTCGGGTGCAGGGTGTCTCGCAGGCTTGGCGATGTCCCTCTGGAGCCGGGCGCTGACGCTGAGCGGCTCGATGGACGCCTGGATGTCGGGCATGCGCGGGATGCTGCTCGCGGTGTTGATTCTGGTGCTGGCGTGGGCACTCGGCGCCGTTTGTCGAGACCTCCATACAGCTGAGTTCTTGATCGGGATCGTCGGCGATTGGCTGACGCCGATGTGGATCCCCGCGACGGTATTCGTGCTGGGGGCCATCGTGAGCTTCGCAACCGGCACGTCTTGGGGGACCATGGCGATCTTGTTTCCTCTGGTCGTTCCCCTCGCGCACGAGATCGCGCCTGGCAACGAAGGGATTCTGCTCGGCACGGTATCCTCGATTCTCGCGGGTTCCGTTTGGGGGGACCACTGCTCGCCGATCTCGGACACGACGATCCTCAGCTCCATGGCGACGAGTTGCGATCACATGGACCACGTGCGCACCCAGCTGCCCTACGCCCTCTTGGTAGGCCTCATCAGCCTGCTCGGCGCCGAGATCCCGGTTGCCGCGGGTTGGTACGGCCCGTGGGTCGGCCTGATGGTGGCGGGGTTTGCGCTGATCTTTGCGTTTGAGCTAATCAGTCGGCCCGTGGTCCGGTGAAGGCGTCGTCTCGAGCTCGCCGGAGATCAGCCGATCGCGGAGCAGACGCTTGAGCGTTTTGCCGCTCGCGCCTTGGGGAAGGGCGTCGACGAAGGCGTACCGCCTAGGCACCTTGTAAGGAGAAAGGCGTTCCCGTGCCCACGTGTCGAGCTCCCGAAGGCCGACATGCTTACGCGGCACGACGACGGCGACGACCTCCTCGCCGTAGTAGTCGTCCGGCTCGCCGACCACCGCGATATCGGCGACCGCCGGATGAGCCCCCACTGCGCTTTCGATCTCGAACGGATAGATGCTGTGTCCGCCTCGTAAGATCAGGTCTTTGCTTCGATCCACGATTGTGAGCCGCCCCGTCTCGTCGACGAAACCGATGTCTCCAGTATGAAGCCAGCCGCCGCGCATCACGTGGGCGGTGGCGGTCTTGTCGTCGAGGTAGCCCGCCATGACGTTCTGGCCGCGGACTAGAACTTCACCACGAGCTGCCGTGGGGACGGTCTCGCCGTTTTCGTTTGCGATTCGGATTTCGACGCCTGACACCGGTCGGCCGACCGATAGGGGGGCGACATGGTCGGGAGGTGCGTTGATCGTCGAGAACGTCGCCTCGGTAAGCCCGTATCCCTGCCGGACGGTAGCGCCGAGACGCTCCTCGGCGCGAAGTCGGCTCTCTTCGACGAGCGGTGCACCGGCGCTCATGCACCAGCGAAGAGATGGAATGGCCGGTTGGCTCGTTGCGTCGGCCCATGCCACGAACATAGTTGGCACTCCGGGAAGCCACGTCACCTCGTGCTTCGCACAGAGGTCCAAAGTTCGTCCCGGCGAAAAACGCGGAACGAAGATGGTGCTGGCGCCAGCGTAGAACGGCACGAGCAGCGTCATGCGGATGCCGTATGAGTGCGTCAAGGGTAGACAACCGAGGACCCGATCGCAGTCCGAGAGCACGAGCGTTTGCCCAACGAGAGCGGCCGTATGTGTGCTGAGCGAACCGTGGGTGATGCAAACGCCCTTGGCGGCTCCGGTCGTGCCCGAAGTGTAGAGAATCATCGCGAGCGCCTCTGGCTCGCACGCGGCCGGAGGCACTTCCCCGCGCGCGGCCTCGATCGCCTCGTCGACCCGGATGATCTCCGTGTCGGTGCCCGCGCGTTTCTTGCTGTCCTGCGAGAGGTCGAAGTGAGGGGCGTCGCACAGAAGCGCTCTACAGCGAGCGTGCTCGAGGCGGAACGCGATCTCGTGTGAAGTCGACATGACCGGAATCGGTAAGGTCGTGCAGCCCGCATACACAGCACCAAACCAAGCAGCGACGAATTCGAGCCCGTTGTTGGTGCACACCGCGATTCGGTCGCCAGGCCCGAGGCCTCGCGCGGTGAGGTGAGCCGCGACCCTTCCCGCTTCGCGGTCGAGGGATTCATAGCTGCACGCGAGGTCCCCGCGGCCAGAGTCGATGATCGCCGTTCGGGCAGGATCGCGGGTTGCCCAGCGATGTAGAAAGCTCCCGACGTTGGCGTTCATCGCCGCGAACCTAGCACGGCTCTCGCCACTGGACGGCTTGCCGCCGCGGGTTACGATGGGGCTCATGCCACGCGCCAGAGCGATCCGAATTCGTGAAGCGGGAGGTCCGGAAGTGTTGGAGATCGGCGAGATCGAGCTTCCGAAACCGGCCCAGACCCAAGTTCTCGTTCGAGTCGCTGCGGCAGGTTTGAACCGCGCAGACTGCCTGCAGCGACGGGGTTTTTATCCTGCTCCGCGTGGCGTCCCTGCCGATGTGCCCGGGCTGGAGCTCGCCGGCGTCGTCGAAGCTGTCGGCGCGGAGGTGAAAGACTGGGCGCCAGGTGATCGGGTCATGGGGATCGTCGGCGGGGGCGGAATGGCCGAACGAGTCGTGACCCAGGCCCGGGAGCTGATGCGGGTCCCCGAGGGGCTGTCGCTCGATCAGGCCGCCGCCATCCCTGAAGCGTTTCTCACGGCGTACGACGCGGTCGTGCTCCAAGGTGGCCTCAGACGCGGGGAGTCGGTTCTGTTTCATGCGGTAGCAAGCGGCGTCGGGACGGCGGGGATTCAGCTCGCCTCGGTGGTCGGAGCCACTTCGCTCGGAACTTCTCGAACCGTAGAAAAGCTCGCCCGCTGTTCGTCGCTCGGGCTCGGTCACGCCGTGTTGGTCGACGACGGCCAATTCGCCGACCAGGTATTAGAAGCCGTGCCCCGGGGCGTCGACGTCGTTCTCGACACGGTAGGCGCTGCATACCTTGCGCAGAACCTGAAGGTCGTTGCCGCCAAGGGTCGCATCATCGTGATCGGTTTGATGGGTGGCGTGAAGGGCGAGCTGTCGCTTGGCGCTTTGCTTGGCAAGCGTGCGTCGATCCGTGGGTCGGTGCTGCGGAGTCGCTCGCCTGCGGAAAAGGCCGAGCTGACCGCTGCGTTTTCCCAAGCGATGCTCGGGAAATTCGAAACCGGTGAGCTCCGTCCAATCATCGACGACGTTCTGCCGATGACGGAGATCCAAACTGCGCACGCGCGTATGGATGCCAACGAGACGTTTGGAAAGCTGGTGCTGAGCTGGGGCTGACTCACCGGTATTCCGGTCCGCGCCGCACGGCACGCCCTCGCTTCCTGCTGCCAATTTGGCAACCGCTCATATGCATCGGTTGGGGAATAGGATGTAACGGGAGCGCGTTGCTCAACATAGAACACACCACTAGGGGGCTCTATGAAACTCGAGATCGACACGCCGCAACGACCCACCCGCGACATCAGCCATGACCGGCTGTCGGTCTTGAGAGATGCACACCGGACACTCATTGCACTGGCCGACGGGGCGGATTCGGGAGGGGCATCGCAGGCCGCCGCTGCCCTTACGGTACGAGAGCTCGCCCGCTGTTTCCGCAATGGGAGCCTGCCCGACAATCCCTTTGATTGGGAAATGGTCCTTCAGGGGATCGACCTGACCGTCTTCAAAGACCCGGTCGCCAGCGAAACCAGCGCGTTGGTCATGATCGTTCAGCAGGACGTCGTCGTCGGCGCATCCGTCGGAGACAGTCTCGCGTACATCGTTTCCACCGTCGGCGATTCGCAGCTGTTGACGGCTCGTTACCGCCACGAGCCTCGCATCGGAACAGGCATGGCCGTCCCCATCGGCTTCGGCCCAGTCCAGCTCGACGGCAAGCTGATCACCCGACGCGCCGCCAGGGTCGACCCCCGCGGGCTCCCCTCCACCATTGCCGCCGCGTAGAAATGCAACCGTCTTCCTGGAGAGCAGTGACGGTGTCAGCGACAGTGCCAGTGAGCTGGGGAAGCTCTGCGCTAGTCATGCGCTTTGTCTGGTAGGAAGAGAACTTCTTCTCCCCGGCGGGATACCCAGGCGACGCGAAAACCGGCGCGCCGAAGCCTTGCGACGATATCCTGAGTGTCGGCTTTCGAGTACGAGGCGAAGCGGTGGTGGAACTCGACGAGTAATTGCGGTCGCTGCTGCTCCAGGATCTGCATCGTCTCGTCGTCTCGGAGCACTTCGTATTCCGAGCCCTCGATGTCCATCTTCAACACGTCGAACCGCCTCACGCCAGTCTCCCGCATGGTGCTTTCCAAGCTGCGAAGGCTGACCTCGACGGCCTGGTTCTTTAGATGTCGGGAGTGGGAGATGCTGCCCGAAACGTAGCGCGGATTCCTTGGAAGATAGAACGTACGGTTCTCGTCCGTGGCGCCGAGTCCCCACGGGTAAACCCTGAGCTTGTCGCTGGCGAACGGCTCCACGTACGTGAGCGCTTTCGGCGTGGGGTCGAACGCGTGCACTGTGCACGCGTACTTGCCGATGATCGCCTCGTCGAAAGTGATGTCTTCGCCGATGCCGAAGGACAGAACCACGCTGTCGGCGTTCAAGCTGTCGGCGGCAATGGACCAGCCACCGTAGTCGCTGCCGTGGAACTCGAGGGGGACGTCGATGTCGAGGTAGATGTCCGTACCGCGCGTGCGCCACCATCTCTGCACCATGTTCAGCACTTGAGCCCCTCTACCATCCAGCCATTCGGAAGAAAGCATCCATTGCGCGTGCCCAGCGTTCGAGCGCTACTTCGGCCGTTGCATTCGTCAGTATCCAACGGCGAGGCTGATACGAGTGAGTGGCGAGTGAACGAAGGAAGGCGCCGAGCTCGTCGTGCAGATAGCGCGCATCGGAGAAAGCACGTTTGGCAGAGATGACACGAACGTCTTGCGGTCGCCCGGAGTCACGCATCAACCCAACATCGGTGAACATGCAGGGTAGATTCATCGCCATCGCCTCGTTGCAGACGATGCTGTTGCCCTCGTATGCACTCAGATGAATGAACGTACCTGCCTTGCGCATGCGGTCTGGAACGTCTTCTGGCTTGCAAGCAAGTGGCTCGAATGTCCAATCCGGGTACGCAGCTTGAAGCCTTGGAAGGAGATGCTTGCCCTTGTGACGCGTGCGCGCGTCGTGGAGAATTAGGCGCGACCCATCGTTGTCGAGGCGGCCATCAAAGCGCTCGACATCGATCGGGTGATAGATGACCTCTTCCGTGTTGGTGCCAAACGACCTGGAAAACGCTTTCGCGATCCACTCCGCACACGCGACCCACAGTGTGTTGGGTCGACGGGAGGCGAGCCACTGTTCGGTGGCCATCACGACGTGGCCTGGTGACTTGGTCACCCATGCCTTTTCCTTGGCGAATCCATGCTGGAACCCAATGACGGGAATGTCCTTCGGCCAGTCCCGCACACGCTGGTTGTCGCAAATGACCGGGATGCGTTCTCGACGAACGCGATCGAAATCGCGATTACGCGGTGTCATGAACTCGACCTGTCGAAACGAGAGCGCCAGGTTGCGGGCAAAAGTCTCCACACCTCCGGTCGTTGACCTCGGGTCCTTGCCGCCGTAATGCACAACTGTGAAGGGTAGCTTGTCCATACGAACGCGACGCCAAAGGAGGCGGCGCCTGTCTCTTACCCTGCGCACCAAAGTAGTTCAATCGGACTTCGGCGCGCACCATTAGTTTCACGTGGCCAAGTCCGTCGAAGCATACCGAGCTGGAATCCTCGTCTATGGGCAGTTCGCGGCCAAGCTCGCCGAAGTACTGGTCCCGATCGTGGTGGCTCGGCTGGTCTCAAAGACCGATTTCGGAATCCTCGGTGAAGTCTTACTGATCTACAGCACCGCCGCAGTGGTGCTGACGGTCAACCTGCCAGCGGTCGTGTCGTTCTACCTGCCAAAACGACCCGACGAAGAACGGTACGCGATCGCGAGCCGCGCGCTGAACGTGATGTTCGGGATCGCTGTGGTGTGTTCCGTGGCTTTCGTTGCAACCGGCTTATTTGCTGGGGCGCAAGGCGAAGGCGTACTCGGACATCTTTGGGCTGTCGCACTGTTTCCGCTCGGGGACATTCCCTCTCGCATCTTGCCGAATCTGTTGATCGTCGAGGGCCGCGCCAAAGCAGCCGGCGTCGCCGGTGCCATACGGGCTATCGCCCTGATGGTCGCCGTGCTCCTCCCCTTGGCACTTGGCTACGGCATTCAAACCGCATTCTTCTCGTTGAGCGTGGCCGGCTTGGTTTTGGGCGCTGGGACATGGTGGGTCGTTCACCACACCTACCGGGGCATCGCGGCCACAACCTCTCCAATCACCACTAGGAAGATGGTCTCGTTCGCGCTGCCACTCGGCGCGCAAGAAATTGTCGCGAACCTAAACAATCACGTCGACAAGTATCTCATCCTGTTCTTCTTCAGCGAGGCCGTCTACGCCGAGTATCAGGCTGGCAGCTGGCAAGTCCCCTTGATTCCAAGCCTCGCATACGCCATCGGCGTCGCGTATGCACCGTTGTTTGCCATCCTATACAAGGAGGGCAAGAAGGTTGCGGCGATCCAGACGTGGCGGCGCCAGGCGCTCGGCAGCATGCTCATCGTCGTCCCCATCGCCGCGATCTTCGTGGTCTCCGCCGAGGAGATCATCGCGTTGCTCTTTCCGGCTGGCTACGCGCCAGCGGCAGACGTGCTGCGTATCTACTCGGTGTTGAGCATGGGTCGGATCACCGCGTTTGGCACGATTCTAGTGGCGGCGGGCCGACCCAATCTCGTGTTGCGGGCAGGCGTCGTTTCCTTCCTTGCAAACGTGCTGATCAGCACGCCGCTGGTCATGACCGTGGGGTTTCTCGGCCCGGCCATTGGGACACTGCTCGCCTTCATTCCTCAAGTCGCCATCTACATGTACTTCATGTCGATCTGCTCGGACGTTTCGATGCGGCAAACGTTTCCAATGAAGGGCTACCTGCAGACGTTGGCCATCTGTGCTCCAGGATGCGCAGCCGCCGTCGCGATAAAGCTCACCTGCCCCTGGGGTGCAGGTGCGTTGCTCGCAGCCGAAGCGGCGACCGTTGTTTTGTCATTCGCTGTAGTCGGCATCCTCACGCGGCGCATCCTCGGCGAAGACTGGCGCTTCGTCGCGGACTGGTTGACGCTACGGAGTATTTCGCGTGCGGGGGACTGATATGAGTCAGGCCATGAAGATCACAACTATCGGTGCTGCCGATGCTGTTCGCTGCCCGCGAGCTGTCTCGATACGTGAGCCATGGCACGCCTCCTCTCTGTAGAGCAATCCTGCGGACGCTCGGCTCCTGCGCTCTTTGCGTCGGTTTCGTGCTTCTGGCATCGACACGGATCAAAGGTTTCGATTCCGACCCCGGAGCGGTGCCGACCCTATCGATCGTCGCCGCCGGCCTCTCGTTGACGGGTGCGATCTTCCATCTGCTACGCATCAAGCCAGCCTTGAAGCTCTCAGCATTGACCGTGGACAAGAGCGTGGTTGAGAGTCACCTTCGCGACCTGTAGTGTCGCCGTCCGAAGAAAATCCCGAGCCTGAACCCTCTCGGACTCCGCTCGACCGCGCGCTCCGACTCTTTGGCGACGTGCGCCGGGGCGAGGGCGTGACCGTCGTTCTGATGACGCTCAATGTCTTCGTCGTTCTGGTCGCGTACTACGTGATCAAGACCGTTCGCGAGCCGTTGATCCTGATGACCGGAGGCGCGGAGCTCAAGGCGTACGCGGCTGCTTGTCAGGCCCTCGTGCTGATTGTGGCGGTGCCTGTGTACAGCTACTTTGCGTCGCGGACGAAAACGCGACAGCTCATCTTTGGCGCCACGCTCTTCTCCCTGCTCTGCATCGAGGCCTTCTTCGTCGGGTATCAGGCGGAGATCCCCATGCTCGGTTTTGCGTTCTTCGTGTGGGTGGGCATCTTCAACGTCGCGATCATTGCGCAGTTCTGGTCCTTCGCGAACGACATTTACTCGGTTCCCACCGGCGAACGTTTGTTGCCGTTGATCGCCGTCGGTGCAACGGTGGGCGCACCCGTCGGTGCGTGGACCGCGGGGAAGCTATTCGAAGCGGGCCTGTCGCCCGCCGTGCTCATGCAGGTGTCTGCTGGCCTGTTGTTGTTGCACATTCTGCTGTATGGAATGACCCTATCGCGCCCGGATGGCGTGCCGCACGAGCGTGAAGCTGACGCGCCGCGCGAGAGATCCATCTCGGGGGGCTTTGCGCTCGTCTTTCGTAACCGATACCTCACCCTGATCGCGGCGCTTCTCGTGCTGCTCAACCTCGTCAACAGCACTGGCGAGTATTTGCTCAGCTCCTTTGCCGAGGAGCAGGCAGACGCCGCTCTTTCCCAGGCCCTCGCCGTTGACCCCAACCTGAACGTGGGTGAGTTCATGGGGCGTTTCTTCGGTGTCTTCTACGGGGATTTCTTCTTTTGGGTGAACATTCTCGGTGTGATTCTGCAAGCGCTCATCGCGTCGCGCATCGTCAAGTATCTCGGCGTTGCGGGTGTGTTGTTTGCCCTGCCGATCGTCGCTTTTGGCAACTACGGGTGGATCGCAATGGGGCTCGGTTTCGGGGCATTTCGCGTTTTCAAGACGACTGAGAACGCGACCGACTACTCGATCATGAATACCGCCAAAGCGATACTCTGGCTCCCTACGAGTCACGATGAGAAGTTCCAGGCCAAGCAGGCCGTGGACACCTTCTTTGTTCGCCTCGGCGACGTGATCGCTGCGGCCGTCGTCTATCTTGGAACGCGACAACTCGCCTTCGGACCTACGGAGTTCGCGCAAGTCAACGTCGTGATCATATTCGTATGGATGGTCGTGGCGGTTTTGGTTCTCCGCCGCTATCGGCAGCAGGCGAGCTCGTGATGGCACCCCGGCGCCAGAAAACCGTTGCCCGAGTGGCGCGCACAACACGCCGTCACGCCCTTGCATGCCGCCCAGGTGGGCCGCAAGGACTCCAGGGCCTCGAGCGGCTGACGCGCACCTAGAGCTTCAGCGCGCGTTTTACGTAGTTTGGTAGGGCGAAGACGCCTCGGTGAAGCTCGTCGTTGTAGGCCTTCGCCGCTTCCATGACCTCGGCTTGCCGCTCCGGAATCGCCCTGAGTGGCTCTCCGGTGTCGGAGCACCACGTCCAGCTCCATGTGCCTGTGCCGTAGAGTGGTACAGGCCCCATGTACGGATGCACTTCCGCGAACAGGCTTCGTAGCTTGTGTTGAGTCTCGACGAACACGTCCATCATCAGGAGCGGTGACGCGCTTTGCAGAGCCATGACGCCGTTCGGGGCGAGCATTCGCTTGCAACCCTCGTAGAACGCTTGATCGAAGAGGACCGCGCCCGGCCCAACTGGATCGGTGCCGTCGAGCAGAACGACGTCATACTTGGGATCATTGCTATGCTTGACGTAGTCGATGGCGTCGATGAAACGTACGTCCAGTCGCGGGTCATTCCACGCGGTTCCGATGCTCGGTAGGAACTTTTTGGATGCCTCGACGACCATCCGATCGATCTCGATCATCACGCACTCTTTGACGTCTGAATATCGGAGCACTTCGCGTATGGTGCCGCCGTCGCCGCCGCCAATTACGAGGACTCGCTCGATCTCCGGGGCGGTGGTGAGTGGCGGATGCGCGAGCATTTCGTGGTAGAGAAACTCGTCATACTCGCTCGTCATGAAGATGTTGTCGATGACCAGCACTCGCCCAAAGCCGACCGTGTCGATCACCTCGACCTTTTGGTAAGGGCTCTCGTCGGAGAACAGGGTTTGTTTGACGCGAAGGCCGAGTCGCGTGTGACCGTCGAAGGTTTCGTCGTACCAAAGACCCATCGTCGCTTAAAGCCCCAGTTGGAGTTGTTGGGCACCGACGTAGGGCAGCTCCATCGGTTCGCGCTGTTGTGCAACGAGGAGCTGAGTCCTCTGGTGCCCCAAGGCGGCTTCGGCCGAGTTGCGTGCAAGTCGAGCCGAGTTGTTGGCTTCCGATAGGTGCATCAACACGACGCGTGCAGGGGAGTGCGGAAGATCCGCGAGGAGGTCGCTCGCTTGCTCGTTCGAGAGGTGTCCAAGAGCGCTGGCTACTCGCCGTTTGACGGCCGCAGGGTAGGGTCCCATCCGAAGCATCTCCGGGTCGTGGTTGCTCTCGAGAAGTAGGGTGTCGCACCCTCTCAGAAAGCGCGATAGGCCTTTGGGGACGTGTCCGAGGTCGGTGACGAGGCCGATCTTGGTGAGCGCCGTTTCGAACACCAATGCCACCTGGGGCGCATCGTGCGGAATCGCGCAACTGTGCACCGTGATGCCGCCCACGCGGAACCGGCGCCCTACGATGAAGGGGCGGGCTTCCACCGACGGACGCAGTCTGAGCGATCTCAGAGTGGCCGCAGTTGCGCGAACTGGGCAGCCCCATCGCGTCGCATACACCGATGCATGTGCCGCGTGATCCGTATGCCCATGCGTTATCAACACCGACGAAACAATCGGGGCGGTTCGCCCGAGCGTCGCCAGCCTCGCAACGAGCTTTCGGTGGGAAAGACCGGCGTCTACGACGATGCTTGTCGCGTCGGATTCCAAGAGAAGCGCATTCCCCTCGCTCCCGCTCCCGAGGATCGTGACCCTCACAACCGACCTAGAGCACAGCTGCGATCGCTTGGCAAGACCGTTCACTTGCCACGGGCGATTTTAAGGGCGAGAGTTCGGCCGTGAGCGAAGAACTCGGCCGAGAGTACGACAGCTTGCTCTTCGCTTCTTTTGGGGGGCCTGAGCAACGCGAGGATGTCATGCCTTTCCTCGAAAACGTCGTGCGGGGCAAGAACGTCCCCAAGGAACGACTCGAAGAAGTCGCGGAGCACTACTACCATTTCGACGGCAAGAGTCCGATCAACGATCAGAATCGCGCTTTGATCGCTGCTCTCGAAAAGGAATTGAAGGCGCACGACATCGACCTTCCGATCTACTGGGGTAACCGCAATTGGGATCCCACGTTTGGAGGGGCCTTGCGCCAGATGAAAGCGGACGGGCGAAAGCGCGCGCTTGCGTTCGTGACTTCGGCATACAGCAGCTACAGCGGCTGCCGTCAGTATCGCGAGGCCATCGAGGAGGCACGACAAGAAATCGGCGACGGCGCTCCCGAGGTCGACAAGCTCCGCGTTTTTTACAATCATCCTGGCTTCATCGAGGCCAACGTCGACGGCCTGCTGGCCGCTTTCGAGACGCTTCCCAAGGAGCGTCGGGAAAGCGCTCGAATTGCGTTTACTGCACACAGCATTCCGTGCTCCATGGCGGAAACCTCGGACTATGCGGACCAGCTCGAGGAGACGGCACGGCTGGTTGCCGAGGGGGCGCGCAACGATCGGTGGCAGTTGGTTTACCAAAGCCGAAGTGGCCCTCCGCACGTGCCGTGGCTCGGCCCCGACATCTTGGAGCATCTCGACGCCCTTTCGAAGATCAACGTCAAGGATGTCGTCGTCGCACCGATAGGGTTTCTGTCGGACCACATGGAGGTGGTCTGGGACCTCGACATCGAGGCACGCAATCTTGCGAACAACTTAGGCATTACCCTGACACGGGCGCCGACCGTCGGAACGCATTCAGCCTTCGTCTCGATGATCCGCGAGCTGATCGAGGAGCGACTCGGCCGTACGGAAACCCGGCAAGCGGTTGGGAAACGCGGCCCGTCACACGACGTGTGTCCGCCCGATTGCTGCCAGTACGAAGCGAAGGTGTCCCGGCCGCCCAGCAAGCCCTGATCACTCGGGATCAGCGAACGAGGGATCGCGCTTCATCATGTTGGCCTGGACAGCCTCCATTTGATTGGGGCTTCCAAGGAGCGCTACCTGTAGCTCGGTCTCGAGCTTGAGCGCATCGGCTTGCGACAAGCCCGGGGCCTCGTTGAAGAGCCTCTTGGCTGCGCGGATGGCGTGGGGCGACTTTTTGGTGATGAGCTTCGCCAAGGCGAGCGCCTCGTCGAGCGGATTCTCACAGATCTTGGTCGCAACACCGAGCTCCACTGCCTCGGTGCCCGACAGGATTCGGCCCGTGAACGTGAGCTCCTTCGCGATGTCGATTGGAACGAGCCGCAGCAGCGTTTGCGTGATGCTCATGTCTGGAATCAGCCCCCACTTGATCTCCATCACCGAAAGCTTCGCATCCGGCCTGACGTAGCGGAGGTCAGCGCCGAGGGCGATCTGCAAGCCCCCACCGAACGCGACTCCGTGCACCGCGGCGATCACGGGCACCGGCACTTCCTGCCAAACCCATGCGGCCCGCTGCGCGACATTCGCTGGGCTTTCGTCGCCGCGGTCGAGCAATTTCTCATTGATATCGGCCGTGGCCATGAATGCCTGGAAGTCGAGACCGGCGCAGAAGCCCTTGCCCTCGCCGTGCAAGACGACCGCGCGCACCGTCTTGTCTGCCGCCACGCGTGTCCCTGTATCGATCAACGCGTCGAACATGTCCGGGTCCAGCCCGTTGAGCTTGTCGCCCCGCGAAAGACGAACGGTTGCCACGCCGTTATCGATGGTGAGCTTTACTCTGTCGGACATGCAACCTCCTCGGGGGCGTTAATTGAAGACTACGGTCTTGTTGTCATAGACGAGGACGCGGTCGTCAAGGTGCCATCGCACCGCGCGTGCCAAGACGACCTTCTCGAGGTCGCGACCCTTGCGCACGAGATCCTGCACGGAATCCCGGTGGGAGCACCGAACCACATCCTGTTCGATGATCGGGCCCTCGTCCAAATCCGCGGTGGCGTAATGCGCAGTTGCACCGATCAACTTCACGCCGCGCTCGTAGGCACGGTGGTATGGCTTACTGCCCATGAAGGCCGGTAGGAACGAGTGATGGATGTTGATCACCTGGTTCGGATAGGTCCGAAGGAAATCCCGGGTCAGGATCTGCATATAGCGAGCGAGCACGACTAGATTGACGTCGGCCGCTTGCATGAGCTCGATCGCTTTGTCTTCTTGGAGGCGCTTGGTTTCTTTGGTGATGGGAAGATGGTGAAACGCGATCCCGAACTGCTCGGCAACTGGCTCGAGGTCGTCGTGGTTGCTGATGATGAGTGGAATGTCGGTCGTGAGCTCCCCGGACCGCTGTCGGAGGAGCAAGTCGTACAGGCAGTGGTCATACTTCGACACGAAGATCGCCGTTCGTGCTCGCTGCTTACCGTCGGCGAGTCGCCAGCTCATTCCAAAACGGTTGGCGACTTCGCCAATGGCCGCTTCGAGGCTGGTTCGGTCGGTGCGTAGCTCGGAGAGGTCGAACTTGATGCGCTGGAAGAACTGGCCGGCAACGGGGTCGGTGTGTTGGTCGGCATCTAAGATGTTCGCGCCGTGGCCGTAGAGCAGCTGCGCAAGCGCCGCGACGAGGCCCTTTCGGTCCGGGCAGCAAACGAGAAGTGTGGCGGTTTGATCCACGGCGCCACGTTCTAGCCGTTGAGCAGGCGTTCGCCAAGCGGTCGGGGACTATCGGCTGAGGCGCTCCATCGCGTCGCCAAAGATGTAGACCAGCTGCAATACGCCGGCCACGGTCCCGAGCACCGCCCCCGCGGCGATCAGCTTCCACTCGTCCTGTTGGAATGCCGGCCGGAGCACGCCCTCGTAGGTCGCCCTGTCGAGCGCTGCCATTCGGCGCTCGAGCTCTCCCTGCAGGTCTACCGCCTCGGCGGCGAAGGTATGGAAGAACCCCCCGGGTTTCGGCCATTCCCGCTCTATTCGTTCGAGTAGTTCGGCGCGAAACTGAGGGCGTCTTTCGGCAGGAAGCACCAGGGCGGCTATCGGGTGGGCTTCGTACTTGCCGATGAGCTCGCCGACTCGCTGCTCGACGATTTCGTTCATCCGAATGGCGCCCGGGCTGTCCATGACCGAGATCACGATGTTGTCGGCATTGAGGACCTTGTTGGCCACGGTTCGACCAAACGCCTGGGCGACCTCCGCCTGACGCTTGTGAAACAGCCCTTGCACGGTCATCGGACCGATCTTCACCGGCTCCCGAGGATGAAACACCAGCTTCAGCGCGATCCAGTTGGTCACGTAGCCGACACCGAAGCCCGCCGCAGGCAAGATCCACGGTGCCGGATACGTCACCCACACCGCCATTTGAACGATGCCGAAGAGGAAGCCGAAGTACAGGCCCGAACGCTCGATGAACTTGAACTCTTTGCGACCGACATCGTAGAACATCTCGCCCATTAGCCCCTTTTGGCGGTCCACCGCTTCGAGAATCGTCTTTTCGATGTTGAGAATTGCGTCGATGTCGTCGGCCATGTCCATCGCGATCGCACGCGAGACTTCCACGACCTCTGCGCGCACCTGAGCACGCACCTTGTTTTGCATGAACTCACCGGCGTTGTCCCACATCGGCTTGGCATGCTTGTTGGCGATCTCGTCTATGGCCTGCTCGGTGATGTCATCGACGACTGCGCCGAGCTTGCATTCGAACGCGTCTGTGCTGAAGCTCGCATCGAAGAGGTCACGCAACGACAAAAGCTTTTGGGTGATCAAGGCGTTCGACACTCTGGCGAGCCGGAGAGCATTGGCTGGGATCACACCCTGCCATCCCAAGTACGGAGGGATGCCGACGAACTCGACCGGATGGAACATCATCTTGACGGCGACGACATTCGTGAACCATCCGACGAAGGCGCTGATCACGGGGATCAGCAGGACAATCCAGTTTTCTTGAATGCGGGTCAGCAATTCCATCGCGGTTCTGACGGTCTGGCTTCAGTGGGTCATTTAGGGGTGTAAATGTGCATCCAGTACAGCAGCAGCGCGATGGTTTTCCCATCTTCGATGTGTCCGTCCTTCAGCATGTCGCGCACTTGCCATGAGGGGAGGGGAAAGACTGCGATCTCTTCGGATTCGTCGAGCGCTTGCGCCGTTTGTTCGAGCTCGGTGGCCAGGTAGCCGTACATCCTCTCGTTCAGGATCCCCGGTGAAGCAAAGAACTCGGTCAGAGGTTTGATCGTCTTGGCACGGTAGCCCGTCTCCTCTTCGAGCTCTCGCGCTGCGCACTCCTCAGGGGGCTCGCCTTCTTCTAACGTCCCAGCCGGCAGCTCCCAAAGGGTTTTGCCGACCGTCCGTCGTAGATTTCGGATCAGCACGACCCGGCCATCGTCGAGGACGGGAAGAATCACCGCCGCGCCCGGATGCTCGACGACGTCTCGAGTGATCTCCCCACCGCCGGGGGCGTCGAACTTCAACCGTGCGACGTCGAACTTTGCGGCTTTGAGCAGCAACTCTCGCTCCTTCATGGCGTGCATAATGGCCGACTTCTCGCCGGTTCTCACGTCAATTTGACTGGATCGGGACGGATCGCCATTGTGGGGACGTGCGGCTCGAAAATCCATGGGGCTCACCGATCGCGGTGGTTTCGGTTGGATTGGCGTTGGCGGGCGTTTGGACGCTCGGCTACGGCGCCGCCACGACGTCGGCCGACGCGACGACGAAGGCACCTGCAGCAATCGACGAGACCGGAGTCGTCGAGGCCGTGAAGTCCGCCCAACGCATGGGGCCTCGTCTTCTTCGGCCGCCGCCCAACGACAAGCTCGGGCTCGATATCGCGATCGAGGATCGCGACGGCGAATCGATGAAGGCTCTGCACGAAGCCTTGGCGCGGGCGCAGGCCGGCGAAGGGCAAGCCCGCTTAGCGTTCTTCGGGGCTTCCCACGTCGCGAGCGACCTCTTCACCGGTCACATTCGACGCGAGCTGCAAGCGAGGTTCGGCGATGCGGGGCATGGCTTCGTCGTGCCCGTGCATCCGTGGCGGACCTATCGACATCGAGACATCAACATCGAGAGTGACGCCCAGCGTTGGGAGACTCATCGTATTCGCGTCGGCGACTCCGAGGTCGAGCAAGTCGGAATCGCTGGAGTGGCAATGGCGAGCAATCGCCCCGGGTCGTTCGGCGTGGTCAGGACCGCAGAGGAAGGCGATCACGGAAGAAACGCCGGCTTCTTCGAGCTTTACTATCTCAAGACACCCCGTGGAGGCGACCTGGATGTCCTGATCGACGGTCGGCGGGCGCGGCGGATCTCGACACGCGCCTCGAGCACGGGACCTGGTTACGCCACGTTTCGGGTCCCGGACGGTCCTCATAGCTTCGAAATTCGGACGCTCAGCAAACGACCGGTGTGGCTTTTCGGTCTGACCGTCGAGCGGGACCAACCGGGGGTCGTCGTCGATACTCTGGGCATCAATGGGTCACGCGCGCGCTACCAGCTATTGTGGGATGACGCTCTCTATCACGAGCATCTTCGACGGCGCGACCCCGACCTCGTCGTCCTGGCATACGGCACGAACGAAAGTGGCGACGAGTCACCTCTCGAAGATTACGAGCGCGACTTGCGTGCCGTCGTTGACCGCATGCGTGACGCCGTCCCGGACGCGTCCTGCCTCTTGATCGGCCCGTCCGATCGGCCCACGCAGGTCGAAGAGCGCGTCTTCGAGGACCGCGCACGCACCGCAGCGGTGATCTCGATCCAGCACCGCGTTGCACTAGAGCACGGGTGCGGGTTCTTCGATCTCGTTGCGTTCCAAGGCGGCGCGCTCTCGATGGTGCAGTGGGCGGCTAGCGACCCCGCCTATGCTTCGCAAGACCACATCCATTATACGCGCCTCGGCTATCAGCGGTTGGGCGAGGTGCTGCTGTCGGCGTTGCTCGACGGAATGCCGGTCTCGGGTGACTCGGATGCCGAGATAGGGTCTACCGCCTCGGCAGACGCGGGATCTGGCGACGAGCCATCGGCCAAGTAGTCGGCGAAGCCTGCCAACAGAGCCTTGTAGAACATGTTGCCGATGATCTCGTAGCCAGCGGGGGTCGCATGTCGAAAGTCGCTCATCGCGAGTCGGGGATGCGCCTTGTACCACCGTCGCATGGCGTCTCGTCCGCCCATTGCCTCCCAGGTGTTGTAGAAGGCGCATCCTGCTTCTAAAGCAGCCCGGCGCTGGGCCGCGACGATTCGCGGGATCGTCTCCAACGTCCGAATTCGGCCGCGTCGCCGTGAAGCCTGGTCGAGCGGCGCGAACACCAGACAACCCAGGTCTTCGCGGCCCTGGCGGACATGGGCCAGAACCCGGGCGTAGTCTTCGTAGAAAAGGTGTTCCGGTTTGTCGTCGCTGGCTTCGTTCCCGCCGAACCCGAGCACGACGAGGTCGGTGCCACGTTGCTTCAGCTGGCTTGCGATGTGCGCCTCTTCGAAGTTGAGAAGCCGGTTTGCACGCGCTCCCACCAGGCCGAGCGAGTCGTAAACGACCCCTGGCCCATCTCGTTCGACGACCACACCATAGAAATGAACCGGCCCGCCCTTCTTGTACCGGACATGAATCTGATGTGGACCATCGGGGGCGTCGACCGAATAGACTGCATCGCCCAGCTCGGGCGCTTTCGTCGAGATTTCCTCCCAGTCCCCGCGATCCAATCGCACGGCGAACGTGCCGCCTCGAGGCTGCTCTTGATAGTAGATATCGAAGCGTGATGCTTTGGTACCGAGCTCTCCACGTGGAGCCGTGGCTACGCGAGCCCATGCGCCTCTTTGCGCTCTCGATTGAACGCCTCCGTACCCGTAGCGCCCGTGACGATCCTGGCGACGCGCGACTTCCCGGGTGATCCAGCTATCATCATTGGAGGACTGGCGAACACCTCGATGCTTGTAAGGGATGTGCCCCGTTGCAGCGATGACGAACCCATGTCCGGCATCCCCGAAGCGGCGCTGAAGCTGCCCGCGGACCGTCGATGTGATCAGGTCGGTTGCGATGCTCGAATCGCCATAGTGACCGACTCGTGTGATCGCTCCGGCTTCTTCCTTCGCCGTCTTTTCGAGCGCACGATAGAAGGGAGCCATACCGCGGCCTGAAGGATCTTCTATGAAGACCGAAATTCCGGCGTACTCGTCCGGATCGATCTTGAAGCCGTCTGTCGCCTTTTGAATTGGCTTGACGACGGAAGCGCCCAAGTTCGCTGCCACGGTCTCGCCGACCGTCTCGGCGAGCCGAGCGGTGCTCTTCGACCCGGTAGTAGTTGCACGATACGAGCCTCCATGGCCAGCAAAGGCGGGGATCTCACCCCATCGCCGGAACAGCCGAACGATCGGGATACCCTCTTCACTCGGAATCCAGGGGCGAAGCGAATGAAGCGGAGGCACGACGTACGTCAGCGTGCAGGCGACCAGCATGAACAGGGTCACAATCGCGAGGTGCTGAAGGGGAGTTGGCTGTGTGAGGGTTCGTTTCGTCATCAGAATTGGAAGTAGATGTAAGGGACGACTTGACTGGTCGCGATGAAGCTGAGGGCAAAACCGAGACACGCAAGCGCCACTCCTTGGGCGGGCGCAGGCATCGCCATGAACCGTGCTTCGATCGATTCAAACCACCGCTTCGGCGTGTAGTGGAGGAGAAAGGTGACGATCAGCATGGCCCACACTTCGGCTGAGATTTGGGCGACGCCATAGTTGCCGCTCCCCAGACGTGTCGTGACATCGACCGCGTTTTGCAGGCTGGTCGCACGGAACAGGATCCGTGAGAACACAACGAACTGGAGCGCCCAGAATACCTTGAAGGCATGAACCTGCCAGGCATCGACGGTGTCGCGGGTGCGCCCCGACCGACGATAGAAGAAGCGATGGATGACCATCGCCATGGATTGGAGGATCGCGTAGAACACGAACGTCCAAGACGCGCCGTGCCAAATTCCAATGAGAAACATGGTGAGCCAGAGGTTCCAGTACGCCCGAATCGGGCCGACACGCGAGCCCCCGAGGGGGAAATACAAATAGTCGCGAAGCCAGGTCGAGAGCGTGATGTGCCATCGCCGCCAGAACTCGGCCGGGCTCGCAGACTGGTATGGGCGGTCGAAGTTCTCGGGAAGCTCGAGCCCCATCAGCTTTGCCGAACCCCGAGCGCAATCCGTGTAACCAGAGAAGTCGCAGTAGATTTGCATCGTGAAACCGTACAGAGCGACCACGACCTCCGCACTGGTGTAGAGCTCGGGTTGATCGAAGACCCGGTCGACTAGATTGACCGAAAGGTAGTCCGCAATTGCGACTTTCTTCACGAGGCCTGTTGCGATGAGAAAGATGCCCTGAGTGACCTGGTTCTCGCGAAGGGTGATCTTGCGCGCGAGTTGCGGGAGCAGCTGCGAGGCTCGAACGATTGGACCCGCGACCAGTTGCGGAAAGTAAGTCACGAAAACGGCGAACTGAAAGAAGTTGCGCGTCGGCTCGAGCTTCCGCCGATAGATGTCGATCGTATAGCTGAGGGTCTGAAACGTGTAGAACGAGATCCCGACCGGAAGGAGCACGTCGAGGAAAGGCGGGTGCTCGATCGTCATTCCGAACAAGAGATGAAAGACGTCGGCCGTAGCTTGAGAGGCGAAGTTGAAGTACTTGAAGGCGCCCAGCAGGCCCAGATTCGAAACGAGGCTCACGATGAGCCATCGCTTGCGGACCTTTTCGTCGTTGCTGGCGTAAATCCGGAAGCCCACCACGTAGTCGACCACCGTCGAGGTCAGGATCAGAACGATGTACGCCGGGTGCCACGCCATGTAGAACAGGCACGAGGCGACGAAGAGAAGCACCATTCGGAGCTGGGTCTGCTTCGCCAGCAACCAAAAGCCTGCGACGGCCAGTCCGAGAAATACAATGTAGTCGAGGCTGCTGAAGAGCACTGGTTCCCCTACCCAGCGTGAACGCGCCCGGTTTAGCCGCAGCGGGGGTCGGACGCTAGTTGCTTGACGAAGGGCCTGGTAGGGCGAAGCATCCGCGGTCGGAGGTCTCGATGAGAATCGACGGTTCGGTAGCGGTGGTGACGGGTGGAGCTTCGGGTTTGGGCGAGGCAACGGTTCGTCAGTGGGTGAGTAAAGGTGGGCGTGCGGTCATCGTCGATTTGAATACGGAACGCGGCGAGAAGCTGGCGGCCGAGCTCGGTGATGCAGCCTCTTTTGTGCCGGCGGATGTCAGCGACGCCCAGCAGGTCGAAGACGCGATCGCCCTTGCGACTTCAATTGGACCGCTTCGTGCGGCCATCAACTGTGCCGGCATCGGGATCGGTCTCCGGACCGTCGGCAAGGACGGCACGCCGCATGACCTCGGGGCCTTCCAAAAAGTCATATCGGTCAATCTCATCGGCACGTTCAACGTCCTGAGACTCGCCGCGTCTGCGATGTACAAAAACGAACCCGAGGACCGGGAGCGTGGCGTCATCATCAATACGGCTTCTGTGGCGGCCTTCGATGGTCAGATCGGCCAAATCGCGTACTCCGCTTCGAAAGGGGGCATCGTCGGGATGACGCTCCCGGCCGCACGAGATCTCTCGAAGGCGGGGATTCGCGTCGTCACGATCGCCCCCGGCACGTTCGATACCCCGCTCCTCGGAATGCTCTCGAACGAGATCCGCGCAGCCTTGGCTGCAACGATCCCGCACCCGAGCCGCCTCGGGCGTCCGGACGAGTTCGGTGCGCTCGCCTGCCATATCGTCGAGAACAGCTATTTGAATGGCGAGGTCATTCGCTTGGATGGCGCGCTTCGCATGGCCCCTCGCTAACTTGCGAGCACCGCGCGGCGTCCTACAGTCGGCCGGTGGATGAGCCGGCGCACGCGAAGGCACACCCGTTGTCTGTGCCCGTTGAGCGGCGACGACGAATCCTAGGTCTTGCCCTTCCGATCATCGGAGGGATGCTTTCCCAGAACGTGCTCAACCTCGTCGACACCGGGATGGTGGGCACGCTCGGTGACGCAGCCCTGGCTGGAGTCGGGCTCGGGGGCTTCGCGAACTTCCTGCTTTCGTCATTCGTGCTCGGTCTGTCGGCGGGCGTGCAAGCGATGGCCGCACGGCGGGTCGGGGAAGGAAGGCGATCCGAAACCGCGATACCGCTCAACGGGGGCTTGCTGATCGCCGTGATCGTCGCGGTTCCGTGGTCGGCGGTTCTGATCACGTTCGCTCCCGAGTACTTCCCCTGGCTGACGACGGACGCTGCGGTGGTCGATCAGGGAGTTCCGTACTTGCGCGCTCGGTTGTTTGCAATGGCCGCAATGGGCATGAACTTCGCGTTTCGTGGCTATTGGAATGCCGTCGACAAGTCCATTCTCTACATGCGCACGCTCATTTCGATGCACGTGCTCAACATCTTCCTCAACTGGGTGCTGATCTTCGGTAACCTGGGTGCCCCGGAGCTCGGAGCGACGGGTGCTGGCGTCGCCTCGGCGATCTCGACCATCTTTGGAACGGCGTCATACTTCTTTCTCGGTCGGAGCTACGCTCGCGATGCTGGTTTCATGCATGGCCTTCCCGATCGACAAACGGTGACGACCATTCTCAAGCTCGCGGCGCCGGCAGGGCTGCAGCAGTTCTTCTTTGCGGCGGGCATGACCACGTTCCTCGCCTTGGTGGCTCGAATGGGGACCTCGGAGCTGGCTGCAACCAAAGTGATCATCGACTTGATCCTCGTCGGGATCTTGCCCGGCCTCGGCTTCGGCCTTGCTGCAGCGTCGCTGGCTGGTCAATCGCTCGGGCGGAGCGATCCCGACGACGCGAAACAGTGGGGTTGGGATGTCACGAAGATCGCCGTGGTCGTCGTTGGCTTACTCAGTCTACCCGGTGTGCTCGTGCCCGAATGGATTCTCGGTGTGTTCATCCACCAGCCGTCGACGTTGGCGCTCGCCACCACCCCCTTGCGGATCGTCGCGGCCTCGCTGTCCATCGATACTCTAGGGATGGTCCTCATGAACGCGCTGATGGGGGTAGGTGACGTGAAGCGGGTGATGATGATCGCCACCAGCTTTCAGTGGCTTCTTTTCTTGCCCGCGGTGTACGTCATCGGGCCAGTGCTCGGAATGGGGCTGGTCGCGGTCTTCGGCGCGCAGATCTTCTACCGTCTCCTGCAGTCGCTGACCTTCACCTCGATGTGGAAAGCCGGCCGCTGGCAGACGATTCAGCTCAGCTGAGAGCTACCGCTTGAGCAGGTCGGCGATGTTTCCTTTCCAGTCCTTTCCATCGAAGAGGGTGACGTCGAAGGCGCTGGGATCGATGCCTTCGAGGCAGTAGACGTTGACGTCGATTCGGTCTGGATGGGATCGCGGCCGGTAGAACGAATGGATGCCGCAGTGCTTGCAGAAATGATGTTTCGCGGTGTGCGTGCCAAACGTATACGTCTGGATCGCGTCGGTGCCCTGTAGAAGCTCGAAGTCTTCTTCAGGAACGAGGAGGTGCAGGAACCCCTTCTTCGTGCAGATGCTGCAGTTGCATCGAATCGCAGCGTGCGAGGAAATTCTCGCGCGGAATCGAACAGCGCCGCAGTGACAGCCTCCTTCGACGGTCTCTGCTGCCGGCGACGTGCTCATCACTCCACCGGTCGCCCCGACGTGCGCTCGAGGGTCATCCAGGAGGTTCCGGCGACTTGAACTTCGATGACATCGTCCTCGACGACCAGAACGGGTTGGGTCGTGATCGTCCCGAGCTCGGAACGCCACACCAGCTTCCCGGAGCGAATGTTTTGTGCCGTGACGACCGCGGGGTCTCCACTCTTGGCCTCGTAGATGACGCCTTCAGCAAGGACGCGGGGCGCCCCGGTCATGAGCGTGCCCTCCGGTCCACCTGGTCCCTGGATGGCCTTGAAACCCACCCAAGCAATGAACACCGCCAGCACGACGAATCCCAGGAGGATCGCCACCACCCGCTTTCCGGACTTGCCCTTGGTCATTTCGCCCATGTTCTAGCACGCCGAACGCTGGTAGGGTCCGCTTCATGTTCGTCGGGCACTACGGACCGAGCTTCGCTCTTCGGCGGACGGGTGGGGTTCCATTGTGGGTCCTGTTCCTGGCCGTTCAATTCGTCGACGTGCTTTGGTCGATCCTGGTGATGGCGGGGGTCGAAAAGGTTCGCCTGACCGAGGGGTTCACCGCGTCGAGCCCGCTGGACCTCTACTACATGCCGTATACGCACAGCCTGACCGCCTCGATCAGCTGGGCGCTGATCGTCGGATGGCTTGGAAGCTTTATCTGGGGGCGACGGGGTGGGGTGGTCATCGGCATTTGTGTGCTCTCCCATTGGATCATCGACCTCCCGGTACACGTCGCCGACCTTCCGCTTTGGGGGAACGAATACAAAGTCGGCTTCGGGCTTTGGAACCGCCCCGTGATCGCATTCGTGCTCGAAGCTGGCGTGCTTCTTGGAGGCGTCGCGATCTACGCCCGTCACGCGCGCGCCAAGCTCCCGATATGGATTTTTGCGATCGTGATGCTGGGGATCCAGTACAGCAACACTATCCTGCCCCCTCCCGAGTCCCCAACGCGGTTTGCCCTGATGGCGTTGACTTCGTATTTCGGCCTTGCCGCGGCGGCCTGGTTCGTCGAGAAAAAATGGGGAAACCCGACGCAGACGCTCGTACAGTAACCCCCGCAAAATCGCGTCCGGTGGCACATGTTGGCCCAGGCGCTACGCTGAAATCACTTGGTTTTTCGCGGGCACGCGATTTGCTTCTACAGGGTGCATATCAGGAGGATGAAGATGCGCAGTTGTTGGGTAATTCTTTGCTTCATTGTGGCCGGCGGCCTTGTCGGCTGTACGCCCGATTCCGAGGTCAGCGAGTACGAAGGCGCGCTCCGGCAGGCCAAGACGTGCGGTGAGGTCCTCGAAGCGATCCAAGAGGACGCGATCGCGAAGGTGGACCTCGAGCTCAAGGCGTTCGAGGACGACAATTTCTACGGTCGCGGTGGGCCGATAATCTTTGACGGTTTCGGTGTCGCCGAAGGTGCTCCCGACGGTGTTCTTGCGCCAGCGGCAGGTGGGGACGCCGATGCGCCCTCCGGGGTGTCCGACACGAACCGCCAGGTGGCGAGCGTCGATGAGGCCGACATCGTGAAGGTCGGCGATGGTGGAACCAAACTCTATGTGATCCGCGACAACGGATTTTACGAGTTCGACTCGTGGCCGGCTGCGGAGACTTCGAAGGTCGCCGACCTCCAGATCGAGGGGTACGCGATCGAGATGTTCGTTGAAGGCAACCGCGCGGTCGTGTTCTCCAACGTGTTTGGCGTCGAAGCCCTAGGCGGCGGTGACCTCTGCAACGGGGGGCCTGAGCCCGTGGGGATCGCCGCAGACGGGGCGTACTACTGCGGGCCCTCGTACGTGAAGACGACCGTCGTCTCGCTCGAAGGAACCGCGCCCGAGGTCATCCGAGAGATCTACCTCGAGGGCTACTACACCTCGTCGCGAAGGCATGACAACATCGTGCGTGCGGTCGTTCAAACCAACATGCAACACCCTCCGACCGTGCCGCAGCTTTGGGAAGTTCTGTACAACGCCGAGCCCTATCCCGAGACGCGGGAGGAGCAGATCGCGCGCGCTCGCCTTTGGGCTGCGGCCGCTAAGGCGGCGATCCGCGAAACGACCCTCGAGGAGTGGCTCCCGAGTTGGGGTGAGCGAGTCGAAGGTGAGATTCAGGCACGGGCACCTCAATGCACGGACTTCTACGCTCCGTCACCCGGCTTCACCGACTACGGGATGACGCAGATCCTCGGAATCGACATCGCCGATGGCAGCGACGCGACCATTACGTCGATCTTGGGTTGGGCATCCCAGGTCTATGCCAACGCTGAGGCGTTGATTCTGACCCAGCCCGACTACGGTTGGTTCGACCGCGACATCGATTACGATCGAACCGCCGTCCACCGGTTTGCGGTATCTTTCGCGGCGCAGCGAACGCCCTATCAAGGGTCGGGTTTCGTTCCAGGGATGGTCAATGACCAGTTCTCGATCGATGAAGCGAGCGGTGTCATCCGGATCGCCACGACGCGAACGACTTGGAAGGACCTCGGCAACGGCGACGTTTGGATTCCACCGGTGACACACAACTTCGTCAGCACGATGAGCCTCGGCGACGGTCTGCTCACCGTGATGGGCGCGACACCGCCTTTGGCCGAGGGCGAGCGCATCTTCTCGGCTAGGTTCATCGGCGATCTCGGATACATCGTCACCTTCCGCCAGATCGACCCCCTCTTTGCCATCGATCTCAGTGATCCCTCGAATCCTACGGTTCTCGGCGCGCTCAAGATCCCCGGGTTCAGCGACTACATGCACCCCCTCGGCGATGACCATCTGCTGACGATCGGCCGCGACATCGACGAGCAGACGCAGTTCGACAACGGCACGGCGCTACAGATCTTCGACGTGTCCGATCCGGCCGACCCGCGGCAGAAGTTCAAAGCGCTCGTCGGCGAAGGCTTTTCCGAGGCCAACCACAACCACAAGGCGTTCAACTTCTACGATGAACGTGGGCTTCTCGCGTTTCCGTTCGTTTCCTACGAGACAGGCTTTTCGAGCACCCTCGAGCTTTGGGACGTCAGCGCGGACACCGGCTTCTCGCGGCGCGGGAGCGTCGATCACTCGGCCTTGGTTTTGGACGGATGCGGTGGCTGGGAGCCCCCCGTCGGGCCATTCGTGGGAGACGCGTTCTACGAGAACTGCCAGTATCTGCCGCAGGTGTCCCGAGGCGTCTTCATCGACGAATACATCTACTCGATCAGCCACGGCGGCGTGTTGGTTCACAATGTGGGCGACCTCGAAACCCCCGTAGCCACGGCGACGTACTGACGTAGCGACAGAGCCAGTGAACTTCATCTGCGTCAACCGGTGACCCGGTCTCCAGTGTCAGTGTCTATCGAGTTGTGCGTCCAGGGTGCGGATGGTGGCTTTTGCCTTGGCGAGTCGGATGAAGCGGGGGAGCTCGTTGTACTGTCTTGCGTGCGAGTCTAGAGCATCGGTGTTCACAGGCTTATCGATGCTGTAGGCACGGAGCGCTTCCAGAATCGTTCGGTCTTGCGCTGACAGGGACTCCAGATCTTTCGGTGCTTGGCTGAATCCGAGCGCGTAGCGGGCCAGGGCTGCTTGGTCCTCCGGCGCGATGCGCGCGCGCGTCAGCGTCTCGTGCAGGGTCCCGAGGACGGAGGTCAGGCTTTCGACATCGGGGAGGGAGTCGTTTTTCGCGAGCTCGACCAGCGATTGGCGCACGCGTCCCTGGCCGGCGAGCAGCCGCAGTCGTAGCGACTGGGATTGAGCGTGAAGCTCGGTCCTGCCCAACGCCGAGTCGTCGAGAATCGCCATCGCCGCATCGACGTGACCTAGCCGCGCCTCGATCGTGGCTAGGGGTAGGGCGTAGTGGAGCTCGTCGGCGACGAGGTCGCGTGCTTCTTCAGGCGTGAGCTGAACCAACCACCCCGGGGGCCCGTCGTGCTCGAACAGGCCGTCCCGCGGTACTCGTGCATAGGTGGCTTTCAGCTTGCTGAGGGTTTCTCGGTCATCGGGGCCGGCGCCCAAAGAGAGTGCCCACCCGAGATCTTTCGCGGCGCGGACCGCGTCTGTATGGACACATGTGCGCTCGGCGAGTGCTTGCGCGCGTTCGAGAAATGCGAGCCCGGTGTTGCGAAGCCCCGCCCGCGTGCGCGCAGTGCCGACGGCGTGGAGTGCAAAGGGGTTCTCCGGGTTGCGCTGTGCTTCGTACTCCCAGAACGAAGACGAAGAAGCGAACACGCGCGAGTGGAGCGATGTGACGACCGCGAAGCCTACGACGAGCACCACGACCGCGATCGCGGTTGTTCTTCCAATGGCCGGTCGTCTTTCGAGAAGCCACAATATGCCGCGCGCCGCGATCGCGGCGACGCCCAACATCGGCAGGTACAAGAACCGATCCGCAGTCAGGTTGCGACTCCCCAAGTCGAGGAGGTTCACGACCGGCAGCAGTGGTACCATGAACCACAGGGCGTCTGCGAATAGCGGTCGCCATGTGTTTCGGCGAAGCGCGAGGATCCCAAGTGCCGCGGTGGCCAGAACAACGAGAGTTCCGCCGACCAACCAGCCTGCCGAGAACGACTCCCCAGCCCCACACGAGTAGACCCGCATGCCGGGAAAGGCGGTCGGATTCCAAGGCGCGGCGACTTGCTGGGCGTATAGACCCAACGAAGCGAATGCCCGGGGCAGCGCATTGCGGACTTCCCCCGTAGGCAGGTCGACGTCGACGATCCAAATCCGCGCGATCAACGCCGCGACCACGGGAGCCGTCAACGGAATAGATGAAGCTCGATTCCGACCTCCGCGGACCAAGGAGCGATCGAGCAAGAGGAGCGGGGCCGCGACTACGGCGGACTCCTTCGCCAAGAGCGCGAAGGCCAGCAGGATCCCGGCAAGCCAGTTTCGATTCGAGTCAAAAGCCCAAGCGCCCAAAAGAACGAGCGCACACATCCAAAGCTCGGTGCTTCCCGAAATCCAGGAAACTGCCTCGACCCGGCTCGGGTGAAGCGCGAAAACGGCGGCGCCCAAGCTTACCGCGACTAGACGATGTCGTTCGTTGCCTGTCGGGAGTCGGCGCGCCAGCCAGAAAAACGCCAAGACACAGCACAAGACGTGCAATGCAAGACTGACCATTCGGTAGCCCAGAGCGTGAAGACCGAAGAGCCGGTACTGAGCGATGTAGGCCAGCGTAACGAGCGGCCTATACAAGTGATTGTAGGTCTCGTTTGCTTCCACCGCGTTTTCCGAGACATTCCAGAAATGCGTGGTGAGTGCCTCGCGGAAGCGCTCCGGCCGTTGCACGTTTTCATTGGTGCGGATCAGACCGTTGTCATCCCAAGTGAACTCGTCGCTGAGGCCAGGAATGAACACCAGAACGACGAGAAGACCCAAGAGGATCGACGCTGCGCCCCACCAACGTCGAGAAACCATGTGACCGATACTATCGTATGCGCAGAGCAGTGCGGAAAAACCAGGTCAGAGGTCGAAGGCCGCCCTGAGCCGCTCCAACTTCTCGTGCGCCTCGCTCCACTGTTCAAAGGACCGCTCGAGCTCCGCTTGTGCTGTCTGCATCTCCCGAATCACAGCGTTCCGCTTCGACGCGTCGTCGTAGAGCTCGGGGTTGCTGAGGTCTTTGGTGTGCTGAGCTACCGCTTCCTCGAGCTCTGCGATCCGTTTCTCGAGGGCCTTCGCGCGCTTCTCGAGCGGCTTGAGCTCACGGTTTTGTTCAGCCCGAAGCTCCGCATCCCGGCGTCGCTGCTCCTTGCGTGCGTGTTTGCTCCCCTTCTTGCTTTCTGGTTTTACCGCGGCATCGGTAGCCGGCGCGATTTCACGCGCCTGGCAGGACCAGAGGTAATCGTCGAGAGTGCCCGGGTAGCTTTCCACCTGTCCGTCGTGAACGACCCACAGCTTCGTCGCGAGTTGCCGAATGAAGCCACGGTTGTGACTGACAAACAAGAGCGTGCCATCGAAGGTCGCTAGGGCATCAGTCAGCGCCTCGGTGGTTTGAAGGTCGAGGTGGTTGGTGGGCTCGTCCATCAACAGCACATTGCCGGGCCGTACGAGGATCTTGGCGAGTGCGACGCGCGCCCTTTCGCCACCCGACAGCACCGAGACGCGCTTTTCGATCCCAAGCTCGTCGAACAACAAAGCGCCCAGCACCGCCCGGACCCGCTGAGCGCTCGATTGATCGCTTGAGCGCATGACTTCGTGGTAGACGGTGTCTTGGAGGTTCAGCGCTTCGGCGTGATGCTGGGCGAAGTACCTCACTTCCGAAAGACCCGGTAACTGCACACGACCCGCGGTTGGTTCGATCTCGCCGGAGAGGATCTTGAGAAGCGTCGTCTTGCCGGCGCCGTTGGGTCCCACGATAGCCACGCGGTCGCCGCGCTCAACCGCGAGGGTGACTCGATCGAGCACGACGAGGTCTCCGAATGACTTCGAGAGCGCATCTACGCGAAGCGGTACGCGTGGCCCTCGGGCAGTCGGTGGAAACGAGAAGCGCGTCTCGCGCGCAGACCGATACAGCTCGACGGTCTCCATCTTTTCGAGCATGCGGACCCGGCTTTGGACCTGCGCCGCCTTGCTGGCCTTCGCCCTGAATCGCCGCACGAACTGCTCGAGGTGAGCTCTTTCTCGTTCGAGGTTTTTTGCTCGGTTCTCGAGGACCTGTCGTTCTTCGTCGCGCTGCTTCAGATAGCCGTCGTAGTTGCCGCGGAATGTTCGAACGCCCTCGGGCTCGAAGCTCACAATTCGATTGACCTGCTCGTTGAGGAACTCCCGATCGTGAGAGACCAGGAACAGGGCATGGCCGTAGGCCCGTAGGAACTTCGAGAACCACGCGACCGATGGCATGTCCAAATGGTTGGTCGGCTCGTCGAGAAGCAAGAGCCCTGGCTTTTGAAACAAGAGCGAAGCGAGAACCGCGCGCATCTTCCAACCGCCGCTCAGCTCCGAAAGTGGGCGGCTATGGTCGTTCTGCGAAAATCCCAAGCCGTGCAGGATCTGCTTCGCCTCGTGCGCAGAGAATTGAGCGTCGACCGCAGCCGTGCGCTCATGGAGCTCGGCAACGGTGTTGGCTGCCTCGACCAGCTCGGTCTCGTCGGCCCCACCCGAGCTTTGAAGCTTCGCCAAACGTGACTCGGCTCGTTCGAGCTTTCTGCGCAACCGCGGTCGCTCGGCGATGCTGTCGTAGACGAACGCGAAAAGCGGTCGGTCGGGGAACTGCGCGATCTCTTGTGGCAAGAAGCCAACTCGAACTCCCTCGACCCTGGTGATTCGTCCTCCGTCGGGCTCGAGCTCACCGGCAAGCAGTCGCAGCAAGCTCGACTTCCCTGAGCCGTTGGGCCCCACGAGGCCGACGTGGTCGCCGTCGTGCACCTGCAGGCCCAGCCCGTCGAGGAGCGTCTCGCCCCCGAGACTGAGCGAAACATCATTGAGCGCGGCCACCGTCGTCAAATCATGCCTCGGGGACCAGCTCCGAACGGATCTTGATCTCGTTGAGGAGCGTTCGATGCACCGGGCAACGCCCGGCCATCTCGAAGAGGCGCTTGCGTTGCTCTTGGGTGAGGTCTCCTCTTAGCTCGAGCTCTTTGTCGATCACGTCCACCATGCCGGACTCTTTCTCGGAGTCCTCCACATCTTTGGCGTGGACTCGGTCGTGCCGGAGCTTGACCCGCACACCTTCCAGCGGCCATTCCTTGCGTCGCGCATACATCCTCAGCGTGATCGAAGTGCAAGTGCCGAGGCTTGCTAGCAAGAGCTCGTAGGGCGTTGGACCGAGATCGGTTCCCCCAACCGTCACCGGCTCGTCCGCAGAAAACACATGCCCCCGCGCTTGGATCCGCTGGAGGTATCCGCTGGCCCTTCCTTCGACCACGACCCCGCCCTCGGGTGCATCCTCGGGCACTTCCTCGATGTCCTCTGGCAAGTAGCGACTCGCCCATGCCCTCAGTACCGTGGCTACATACGCCGCGTCGGCTCGTCGATTGAGCAGGTGGTCGGCTCCATCCAAGGAAACGAAGCTCTTCGGATGCCGCGCGGCTTCGTAGATCAACCGCGCATTGTCGACATCGACGATGCGGTCTTGCGGGGAGTGAAAGATGAGCAGGGCTTTGTCGAGTGATCGGATCTTCTCCTTACTGCAATTTGCCTCGAGGTCTTCGAGGAAGCTTCTGCGAATCGTGAAGGGGCGGCCGCCGAGGTCTACTTCGGCTTCCCCGCGCTCTTTGATCTCTTCGATAGTTGCGCCGAACAGCCGAGCGACATGCTGTGGCTCGACGGGTGCGCCGATCGTCGCTACCGCAACGATCTCTGGAATCTGCGACGCGGCGGCCAGTGCGGCGGACCCACCGAGGCTATGGCCGACCAGGAGTGCAGGAGCACGGTGAAGTTCTCTTAGAGCGTTTGCAGCAGCGACGACATCGTCAACGTTGTGCGAGAAGGTCGTACTGCTGAAGTCACCTTCGCTTTCACCAAGGCCGGTGAAATCGAAGCGCAGGGTTGCAATGCCCTGTGCTGCCAACGCCGCGCTGATGTGGGCGGCCGCCCGGCTTTCCTTCGAGCACGTGAAGCAATGCGCAAAGATCGCGTAGGCGATCGGGTCGACTGCGGGCAGATGAAATCGCCCCGCCAGGGTTTGGCCGTTGCTGCCCACGAACTCGAAACGTTCGACTTCCGTCATAGAGCCTCCAAGAAGGCTCAATGTACAACGGCCGGGGGCATTACGTTAGGGATCCACGTATCGCCTAACCCCTCGAAAAGGGAACTGTCCCCTTTTTCTTATTCGGCGGCTTCGAGCTGGAGTTGGCCTGGGTGTTCGTAGCCGAACTCTTCGAAGACGTCGCGGAGCTCGCTATAGACTTCCTCGGGGGTCACACCGAAGAAATCGAGCCCGAAATCGCGAGAGCTCTCCCAATCACGGTGCACTTTGATCGCTTCGTCGAGCTTGGCTTCGAAAGCCTCGCTCACCGGCATATCGAGGCGTCCGTACAGGCCGAGGATGGTCGATTTCGGATCGCGGACCAAGTCTTCGTACCGAATGACGATGAACTGGTTTTTCGGGATCTCTCGCCTGCATTCGAGCGCGTAACGATAGTAGTCATAGCCAAGCTGCTTGAGTGCCTGAATCTCTTCGCCGTCTGGGCGGATGCTGGGCGAGTGTGCCTTCCAAGCCTGGTAAAACATGTTCAAGAACGACGGCAGGCCATCGATCGGATTACGGATCAAGTACACGAAAGCCGCGTCCGGAAATCGCCCGTACATGGACCGCACGCTTGGCGCGAAAAAAACGTTCTTGTTGAGAAAGCGTTTGCCGCCAGCTTCGTAGACGTGCCGCTTGAGCGTGCTCTCATAGCAATCCATAAAGGCAGCACGCTGCTCGGGACTCTGTCGATCGAGCCAAGTTTGGCTCTGGAGATCGTCCATGAATGGAAACAGCAACCCCAATGCTGGCGATTGCAGGCTCCAGAGCAGAGTGCACACGTCCTCTTCCGGCTGGTCCAAGCTCAGATGATGGACCTCCGTCCACCGGCTCTCGAGCGGATTGTTGAAGAACTCGTAGACACGATTGAGGACGCCGCCGACGCTGGTTTGCGCTACCTCGACCAGTCGCTTGAACGTGCGGGTGGCGGTAACCGACGGGAAGATGGTCTGATAGAGCTTGATCGTCGTGAAGACTTCGTCGTCCATGCTGATCAGCCGATGCACGAGGGTCGTGCCGCTCCTTGGATTGGCGAAGACGAAAACCGGCTTGTCGATCTTCTGGTCTCGGTATTCGGGGTGGATCAGCTCATCGAGAGCACGGAACCCCACCGTGGCTTGACGGATCGTCATGTACAGAGACCCGATCCACGCCGTCGTGACGAGACGGCCGACGGTGGGCCTTTTGAACAGGACATCGCGAATCTCGCGAAGCCCTTCTTTGTTGACGTACATCGTGCTTTCCTCGGGATTCGGCGAATGCCTTCCCCTCGGCGCAGTCTAGGGTCGCCGGGCGAAATTGCTGGAAAAACCGGGCGAACGGGGGAACGCTCCGGGCGAACGGGCGCTGCTCAGGGCCGAGCGGAGGCGCTCATTCGTCGGTCACGCAGCCTTCCGAAGCTGATTTCACATTTTTGATGTACTTGTAAAGGGTCCCGCGTCGGGCTTTGAGTGGCGGGGCTTTCCATTCGGCCCCTCTCCGGTTCATCTCTTCCGGGGAGATGTCGACATCGATCGTTCTCGCCTCTGCGTCGATGGTGATGAGGTCGCCTTCCTTCAAGAGAGCGATCGGCCCTCCCTCCTGCGCCTCGGGCGTGATGTGCCCGAGGATGAACCCATGCGAGCCACCGGAGAACCTTCCGTCGGTGATCAGCGCGACGTCCTGGCCGAGGCCGGCCCCCATGATCACCGAAGTCGGGGAGAGCATCTCGGGCATGCCTGGTCCGCCCTTGGGTCCCTCGTACCGAATGACCACGACGTCGCCTTTTCGGATCTCTCCGCGCTCCACCGCGGCGAGCATGTCTTCTTCGCAGTCGAAGACTTTGGCCTGGCCTTCGAAATGAAGGCCTTCTTTGCCGGTGATCTTCGCCACGCTGCCGTCTGGCGCGAGATTGCCGCGCAGGATCGTTAGATGCCCAGTCTTCTTGATCGGATCCTCCCACGCACGAATGACATCCTGCCCTTCACTCAGGTCAGGAAGCTGCGCCAGGTTCTCGGCGAGGGTCTTTCCAGTGACCGTCAGGCAATCACCGTGAAGCGCGCCTTTTTCGAGCAGGTACCGCAGTACCGCCGGCGTACCGCCGACCGCGTGTAGGTCTTCCATCACGTATTGGCCGCTTGGCTTGAGGTCGGCGAGAAGAGGGATGCGATCGCTGACAGCCTGAAAATCGTCGATGGTGAGCGGCACGTCGACCGCCCTGGCCATCGCGATCAAATGCAGCACCGCGTTGGTCGAGCCGCCGAGTGCCATGACGGTCACGATTGCATTCTCGAATGCGTTTCGGGTCATGATGTCGCGCGGTTTGATGTCTCTTTCCAACAGTAACCTCACTGCCGCACCGGCCCGCATGCACTCCTCCCGTTTGCCGGAGTCCTCGGCGGGCGTGGATGAGCTGTAGGGAAGCGACATGCCCATTGCCTCGATCGCTGAGGCCATCGTGTTGGCGGTGTACATGCCGCCACATGCTCCTGCGCCGGGACACGCATGCTCGATGATGTCGAGGCGCTTCGTCTCGTCGATCTTGTCTGCCAGGAGCTCGCCGTAGGCTTGAAACGCGGACACCACGTCGAGCTTCTCGCCTGCGCTGCCGCGCCCGGCCCGAATCGTTCCTCCGTAGATCATCAATGCCGGTCGGTTCAAGCGTCCGATTGCGATCATGCAGCCCGGCATGTTCTTATCGCATCCGGGGATCGAAATGTTGGCGTCGTACCATTGCGCGCTCATCACCGTTTCGATCGAATCGGCGATCAGATCACGCGATTGCATCGAATAGCTCATCCCGTCGGTGCCCATCGAGATGCCGTCCGAGACACCGATTGTGTTGAAGCGCATCCCAATGAGGCCAGCGCTTTCGACGCCCCTCTTCACCACTTCGGCTAGGCCGTTGAGATGCATGTTGCAGCTGTTCCCCTCGTACCAAACCGCTGAGATGCCCACCTGGGCCTTGTCCATATCGGCGCGGGTGAGCCCGGTGGCGTGGAGCATCGCCTGGGAGGCGCCCTGGGCGGGTGACTGCGTGATGCGGGCGCTGTACTTGTTGAGCTTTTCGGTCATTGGGAGCTGCGGAGTCTAGCCCCGGGGTTCGGGTCGAGCCACGACGCGCCTTTCTTGACTGGGGCCCTCCTTGGTCCTAAGTCCCTTCAAGAAGTTTTGAAAGAACTGAGCCGCCAAAGTGCCGAGTGCAGCAGCGAAACAAGTAGAATCGAATAGTTCCGAGCCTTTGTGGCGCGACGCAGAGCTCAGGGCCGCCGACGCGATGGGGCGGCTGATGGAATTCTGGGGCTTTCGGCGCCACATGGGACGCATCTGGACCGTCCTCTATCTCTCCCCAGAACCCATGACGACTCTCGCGCTGTCCGAGACGCTTCAACTGAGCAGCAGCGCGGTCAGCCTTTCACTCGCTGAGTTGATGCGGTGGGGTGCCGTGAGAAAGACGTGGCGCCCTGGGGAGCGCAAGGACTTCTACGAGGCTGAGACCAGCATGTGGAAGCTCTTGCGACGTGTGTACGAGCGGAGGGAGCTGAATCTCATTCGTGAAACGATTGAGACGTTCGCTGCGGCCCAACAGCAGCTCGATGGCTCGCGGTCGCAGCTCACCCCAAAGGATCGCCGTCGAGTCGACCACATGCGAAAGCGACTTTCGCGCTTGAGTGCGCTATCACGAGCCGGCGAACGGCTGGTCGGGCTCCTCGTGGCGGGGCAAATGATCCACCCGGCCGACCTTCGAGCAGCCGAAGAGCAAGAGCAATGAAACGGGCAAGAGTCACCGGAGGCACGCGATGTCGCTCATAGCAGCGGTCCGAGCTGAGCCGTCGTCCGACGTGCTGACCAGTCTGCAGGCGATTTGTGACTCCCAAGGCTTGGGAGACCTTTCGGCGCACCTCGCGGATCTCGCCGATCTCGTCAAGTGGGACATGAGCGCGCTCGAGGAAGCGATTCAGAAGTTGCCCACGGGAGAGTCCGTCGTGCACCAGAGCGCGCATCATCTTCTGGAAATAGCCGGCAAGCGACTGCGTCCGATGTGTGTCGTCCTCGCGTCCAGACTTGGCAATGGGCTGGACGATAGCACTCGCGATTTCGGCGTTGCAGTCGAGCTCGTACACTGCGCCACGCTTCTCCACGATGATGTCATCGATCTCGGCGAACAGCGTCGCGGCAAGCCCGCGGCCCGAACCTTGTACGGCAACGCCGCGTCGATCTTCGCCGGAGACTGGTTGCTCGTAGATGCGCTCCGCCGCGTACGTGCTGCCGAAATGCCTGATGTTCTGGTGCGGCTCCTCGACATCATCGACGAGATGATTTTTGCCGAGGCGATTCAGCTGGAGAACCGAGGCCGTATCGATGCTCGTCTGCAAACGTACATGCAGGTGGTCGAAGGCAAGACGGCTGCGCTGTTTCGTTGGGCGATGCTAGCCGGGGCGCGCGCAGGCGGTTTGCCGAAAGATGCGTGCGTGGCGCTCGAGGACTACGGGCTGCATCTCGGCGTCGCCTTTCAACTGATCGACGACTATCTCGACTACGCGGGGGACGGATCGACGATCGGGAAAGCTCCCTTTGCCGACCTCCGAGAGGGCAAGATGACACACCCTCTGATCGTTGCCCTGGAGCGCGACCCGTCCTTGCGCCCGGTGCTCGAAGAGTTGGTTGCGAATCCTGCAGATGACATTGCCGAAAGGCCACGTATGCGCCTCCTCGAAGCTCTCCAGCAGACGGGCGCCCTGGAAGCGACCCGCGAGCTCGCGGTCAGCAGGGCGGGGGCTGCCTGTGAGGCGCTGGCCGGCCTGCCAGATAGCCGCGCGCGTGATGCTTTGTTTACGGTGGCCCGTGCCACCGTCCACCGGGAGTCTTAGCGAGTGAACAGAGAAAGAGGCATAAATGTCTGACCAACCCTCAAGCGTGACGAGCCGGATCCCGGGTTTCTATCGCGAACGCATCGAAGAGCGGCTTCGAACGATGATCGAAACTGGCCTGCTCTCAGAAAAGTCGGCCCAGCACCTTCGTGACGGTGGGCGACTGACCCTCGACGTTGCGGATCGCATGAGCGAGAACGTGATCGCTGTTCACGGCCTTCCCTTGTCGATCGCTCTGAACTTTCGAGTGAACCACCGTGACGTACTGGTTCCGATGGCCGTCGAAGAACCTTCGGTCGTGGCAGCCGCATCGAATGCAGCCCGGCAGGTGCGCATGACTGGCGGTTTCTTCGGTGAAGCGACGGCTCCGATCATGACCACCCAGGTGCAATTCGACGACGTGCCCAATCCTCGGCAAGCCAGGGCGCGCGTCGAAGCGGAGCGTGAGCGGATTTTCAAAGTCGCGGATGAAGCGATTCCTGGGATGGTGAAGCGCGGCGGTGGCTGCCGTGACATGGATGTCCGCGTTCTCGACGAGGAACATGGGGTGCTCGTCGTGCACCTCTACGTCGATGTCGGCGACGCTATGGGCGCGAACGTCGTAGATGCCGTTGCTGAGGCGGTGGCGCCCGAGATCCGCGAATTCACCGGCGGCACGGTTGGTCTTCGCATTTTGAGCAACCTTTCGATACGACGCAGGGTGCGCCTGCATTGCGAAGTGAGCGCCGACGTCCTCGGTGGCCCCGATCTTGCCGAGGGCGTCGTGAAGGCCAGCAGGTTCGCCGAGCTCGATCCCTACCGCGCCGTCACGCACAACAAAGGCGTAATGAACGGTGTCGACGCGGTCGCGCTAGCGATGGGACAAGATTGGCGATCGATCGAAGCCGGTGCCCACGCATTTGCCTCCCTGACGGGGACGTACAAGCCTTTGGTGGTTTGGCGCCGCACCGAGAGCGGGATTCGCGGCGAGCTCGACATGCCGTTGGCCGTCGGGATCGTCGGCGGGTCGACACGTGTGCATCGCGGCGTTCGCGCGGGTTTCGAGCTGATGGGCGTGACGTCGGCGGGTGAGCTTGCCATCGTAATGGCTGCGGCGGGGATGGCATCGAACCTGGCTGCGCTCAGGGCGCTCGCTGGGGAGGGGATTCAACGCGGCCACATGCGGCTCCACTCCCGCAAGCAAGAGGTGCACGAGAACGCGCGTCTTCAGACCAAAGCGGTTGAACGAGGTGGTCAGTGAGTGAAGCGGTCCGGCAGAGCTCGTCCCCGAGTCCTGGTTCCGGCGGGATGTTCGACCAGATTGCCGGTCGGTACGATCTCCTCAACCGTTTGATGTCGATGGGGATCGACCAATCGTGGCGCCGAAAGACGGTCACGGCGATGGAGCTTCCTCCAAACGCGCGGGTTCTCGACCTGGCGACTGGCACGGGCGACCTCGCACTGATGATCGTGCGGCGACATCCGGATGCACATGTCGTGGGGAGCGACCCTTCAAAGCGAATGCTCGAGGTTGGCATCGAAAAAGTGAAGCGAGCCGGTCTCGCGGATCGGGTGCAGTTTCAAGAAGGTGATGCGCAATCGCTTCCGTTTGACGATGACTCCTTCGATGGCTGTTGTATCGCGTTTGGGATTCGCAACGTTCCCGACCGCGACGCAGCGCTCGCTGAGATGGCGCGGGTGACGAAACCTGGCGGTCGGGTTGCCGTCCTAGAGCTCTCCGAACCCCATGTCGGGCTGCTGAGTCCCGTCGCGCGCTTCCATGTGCGCCAGGTGATTCCCCTACTTGGTGGGATGCTCTCCGGCTCGCGCGAGTACCGCTACCTCCAAAAGTCGATCGCAGCGTTTCCGCCAGCGGATGAGTTTGCCGAACAGATGCGGGTAGCAGGGTTGAACGTGCTCGATGTCAAGCCGTTCACCTTTGGTGCATGCACGCTGTTCGTTGGTGAACCCTGGGGGGCCTCATGAGGTCTCACGGCGCAGCCTTTGCATTCGAAGGCGTTCCGACTCGGGAGGCATCGCGGGGGTTCCTCGAGGAGGCGCTTGGCCGACGGAGCTCGCGTGCCGACCTGATCGTGACCGTTCCCGCGCCGGTGGCGCCGCCCGACGCGTTGCTTCGAGCGTTTCCTCATGAGGCAAGCATTCTCTGGGACCCGCCGCAGAGCGCGGCGTGCTCCGGGCTGGGCGTCGCGGCGACCCTTGCGCCCACCGCGACTGCCATCGACAACTTCTTCGCAGACGCGAAGCACGTCGCCGTCGAGGCAAGCCCGGTTCCTCGCGTGTTCGGGGGCGCGTCGTTCGCACCTGGAGCCGCAAAGGAGCCGCCTTGGGAGAGTTTCGGGGATGGGTTTCTCATACTCCCAACTTGGACATACCACGTCGACGAGAGGGCCTGGTTGTCGTTGGCCATCGGTGGGTCGCAAGAGGCGGACGCCGACGAGTTGCTGGACGTGTTCGATGCGATTTGGGACAGCTTGGAGCGGCCACTCGGCGTCATTCCGTCGCCGGTCTCGGCGCGACGTCTGGATCAGGCGGATCGAGATGGCTGGTCGCAGCAAGTCGAAGAGATTCGAGACGAGATTTTGGCCGGCGCGTTTCGAAAGATCGTTGCGGCGCGTCACTGCGTGGTGGAGCTCGAAACCGGAGCTGGTTCCCTCGACGTCTTGGAGCGGCTCGAGGAGCGGTTCCCGGGATGCACGCGTTTCGCCTTCTGGCGAGGGGACGCGGCGTTCCTCGGAGCAACCCCCGAGCTGTTGATCGCACGCCGTGGGGCGGCCGTCCGTAGCGAAGCCCTTGCAGGCTCGACTGCCCACGGCGACGCAGCACGAATGATGGCGAGCAAGAAAGAACAGGAAGAACACCAGTTGGTCGTGCGTGCGGTGCTCCGAGCTCTCGAACCGTATTGCGACTCTCTACGTTCTGCTCCGGAGCCTAGTGTGCGAGAGCTTCCGAACGTATTGCACATGCAGACGCCCATCGAGGGACGCCTTCGCGAGCCGGTGCACGTGTTGGCTTTGGTTCAGGCATTGCACCCAACACCTGCGGTTGGTGGCGTTCCCACACGGGAGGCGATCAATTGGATCGTCGATCACGAGGAGCTTCCACGCGGCTGGTACAGCGCGCCAGTCGGTTGGACGGACGCAAACGGCGACGGGGAGTTTTTCGTCGCGTTGCGCTCTGGGTTGCTCCGCGACGGAAAGGCCTGGGTGTATGCCGGCGCCGGCATCATGGCAGACTCCGATCCAGATGCGGAATACGCCGAGACCGAGCTCAAAATGCAGGCGCTTCTAGGAGCGCTCCATGGGGACGGTCGCTGATCTACAGAGCGAGTGGGCGCGCCTCGTAGTCGGGAGCTTCGTGCACGCCGGCGTCCGTGACGTCATCGTAAGCCCTGGGTCGAGGTCCACCCCTTTCGTCATTGCTGCGCTGGAGCACGACGGGCTTTGCTGCGTACGAGCCCTCGATGAACGTTCCGGCGCGCACTACGCGCTCGGCCAGGCGCGCGCGACTGGGCGTCCATCGTTGGTCCTGTGCACTTCCGGCAGCGCGCCTGCGAACTACTTTCCCGCGGTCGTCGAGGCGCACGAAGCAGGTGTACCGCTCGCCGTGCTTTCCGCAGACCGCCCGCCGGAGCTCTTGGGCTGTGGTGCGAACCAGACGACCGATCAGATCGGAATGTACGGGAAACACGTCCGCTTCTTCGCCAATCTCGGGGAGCCCCGCGGAGACGTGGCGAGCTTGCGGGCCGCCAAGCGTTTCGTGACCCAAGCGGTGGCAACCGCTGAGGGTCCGAGGCCAGGGCCGACGCATCTCAACGCCCAGGCTCGAAAGCCGCTCGAGCGTGTCGCATCGATGGAAGCCGGTGCGGCGGAGGTGCACGCGCGCGTCGATGCGATTCTCGGAGAGCCGCTTACCGAGCTTCGCCACGCCGCATTCGTCGGCCCGTCGATCGTCGAGCAGGTGGCTCACGCGATCGATGCGGCCGCGCGACCGGTCATTCTCTGCGGTCCAGCTGACGTGCGACAGGGCACCGCGTCGGATGCGGTGGTGCGACTCGCCGAGCGTTCGGGCGCATTGGTCGTCGCCGAAGCCGCGAGTCAATTCCGCTTCGGTAGGGCCGCTCGGACCGTGTTTGGAGCGTTCGACACGATTTGGTCGGCAGACGCCGGGCGGGCCGAGCTGGCTCCCGACTTCGTCCTGCAACTGGGCGCCAACCCCGTCTCTAAGGGTTGGGAGCAACTGAGCCGGGGCCGCCGGCTTTCTCGGGTGGTCGTTCACCCGTGGGCGTGGGCTGACCCCTCGTCAGGCGCCGAAGCGATCGTGCGTAGCGACGTGGCGCCCTTCGTCGAGCACCTCGCCGAGTGCGAGTACGACGTCCGCAAGCGTGACACCGATTTCAGCGCCCGCTTCCGAGCGGCAGAGCACGCGGTTTGGGAGGCAGCCACCGCGATCGTGAAAAGCGCGGGAGATGCGCTAACCGAAGCCGCCGTGAGCCCAGCGGTCGTCGAACCATTGCCTGAGGGAAGCGCCTTGGTTCTTGGCAACAGCCTTCCAATTCGGAACGTCGATCGATGGGTCCCTCCGGCCGACAAGCACCTTCGTGTCTTCTCACAGCGTGGCGTGAGTGGCATCGATGGGTTGGTTTCATCGGCCGCGGGAGTCTCGTCGAAGGAACGGAGCGCGACCACCGTGTTGGTCGGAGATGTGAGCTTCCTCCACGATTTGAACGGGCTCGAGCTCGCATCGCATGCGACCACGCCGCTGGTCATCGTCGTCATCAACAATGGTGGTGGACGCATCTTCGAGCAGCTTCCGATCGCTCGGAAGGGCAAGGAAGACTGGCTGAGGTATTTTACCACCCCCCATCAAGCGGACCTCGCCGGCGCGGCATCGATCTACGGCTGCCGCTTCCATCCCACGACCACGGTGACCGAGCTCAACCGTGCCATCGAGGGGGCGCTCGAGTATGCTGGCTGCACCGTGATCGAGGCGAGCGTTCCTCCGAGAAGCGCGCTCGAGCAGGGTGACCTACTCGCTACGGACATCACACGCGCGTTTCTATCCGAGGAATCTTGATGTGGATGCTCCTGCACGGCTTCATGGGGTCGCCGCGAAGCTGGGATCGAGTCCTGTCGGCTTGTGATTCGCCGGACGAGCCCACTGTGCCTCAGTTGCTGGGCCACGGCGACGATTGGAAGCGCAACCGGGTCGCGTCGTTCGAGGAAGAGGTCAGTCGTCTTCTGGCGATCGCGACCACCATGACGCGGCCCCGGTACCTATGCGGTTATTCCATGGGGGCACGAGTCGCGTTGGGGATGCTGGTGAGAGGCTCAGACCTCTTTGAAGGAGCGATCCTGGTCGGTGCCCATCCCGGGCTCGACGATGCCGAAGCGCGGACCGAGCGGCGTGCCGCTGATGCCAAGAGAGCTCGTGAGCTTCGCCGCGAGGGTCTAGTCGGGTTTGTCGACGCCTGGGAAGCTCAGCCGCTGTTTGCAAGCCAGCGGCGTCTTCCCTCGCCGGTTCTCGAGGTGCAGCGGCAAATACGGCTAAGCCACGATGCCGAGGGCCTTGCAGCCTGTCTCGAAGTCCTCGGCCTCGCCGAGATGCCGAGCCTCGGAGCCGCGCTCTCGTCGTTTGAGATTCCGATCACGCTCATGGCCGGCGCGCTGGACACCAAGTTCGCCACGATCGCAGAGAATCTTTCGTCGAAGGTTGATTTGCTGCAGATCGTCGAAGGGGTCGGGCACAATGTCGTGTTAGAGGCGCCAGAGGTAGTGGCGATGGCCTTGAAGACCAGGGAGCAACGAGCACATGAGTAAAGTCACCCCGGGCTCGGCGCGTGCGTGGATGCTCGCGGCGCGGCCGGCGACGCTTACGGCCGCGTTTGCGCCCGTGGCGGTCGGGACGGCATGCGCCTTGCGCGCCGGTGGCTTCCGCTGGGATGCGGCGCTTGCGGCTCTGCTCGGGGCGTTTCTGATCCAAATTGCAACGAACTTCGCCAACGACCTCTTCGATTTCGAAAAGGGGGCCGACGACGAGAAACGCCTAGGCCCGATCCGCGCCGCTCAAGCGGGGCTGCTCACCACCGACGAGCTTCGCAGGGGGATCACGCTGACACTTCTGCTGGCGGTCGCGGTGGGGGTGTATCTGACCGAGGTGGCAGGAACACCGGTGATCGTGATCGGTTTGTCGTCGATCCTCGCGGGACTTGCATACACCGGCGGCCCGTTTCCACTGGCCTACAAAGGCCTCGGCGACGTCTTCGTCATGGCCTTTTTCGGTTTCGTCGCGGTGTGTGGGACCGCATTCGTTCAGACCGGATACGTCCCCGACGTTGCGTGGGTGGCTGCGGTCCCGATGGGAGCCTTGGCGACCGCGATCCTCGTCGTGAACAACGTGCGCGACTTCGAGGGGGATGCACGTGCTGGCAAACGCACCATCGTCGTTCGTTTTGGAAAAAAAAACGGCGTTAGGGAATACGTCGTGCTTTTGATCGTCTCCTACGCGAGCCTGGTCGCCCTGTGGCTCGTCGGATCGACCACGGGCTGGGTGTACCTCCCGTTTCTGACCGTGCCTTGGGCGCTTGATTTGGCCAGGTCCGTGGCGCGCGATCGTGGCGTTGCGCTAAATCGGACCCTCGCCGGGACCGCAAAGCTCCTTTATGTGTTTGGCGTTCTGTTGGCGATCGGGCTGGTTCCGTGACCCTGCTCCATGCGCGAGTGGACGTCATCGAAGGCCGCTTGCCGAAAGCGCTCGTGGGCGCGCCTGCCGGTCTTGGCGAACGGGCTTTCGTCGTTCTGACGCTCACGAGTGAGGACGAGACCGCGGGGGTCGGCGAAGCTTCGCCTCTTCCTGGCTACTCGCCGGATTCGATTGAAAATGCCGCCGGGGAGCTCAACGACCTCATCGCCGCGCCGATCGAGGTCGACCCATCGCTCGGATCACGTGCGCTACTCGATTCGATGTCCGAGGTGCAGCTCAGCGAGCATCCCTCCGCACGCTTCGCCTTGGAATCAGCGCTACTCGATTGGTTGGGAAAGGTGCGGGGGGAGCCGGTTCACAGGCTTCTCGGCTCAAATCCAGTGCGACCGGTTCCCATCGCCGACCTGGTTCTCGAGACGGACCCAGCGCGATGGCCCGACCACGTCGATCGCCTGTGCGCGGATGGAGCCACCCATCTGAAGCTCAAGGTCGGCACAGCGCTCGACCAAGAAGTTGCCGCTCTCCAAACCGTTCGCGATCAGCACCCGGGATTGGCCATACGGCTCGACGCCAACGGCCGAATCGACATTGCCGATCTCCGGCGACACGCAGCAACTTTGGAGTTTCTGGGGCTCGAATTGATCGAAGAACCTGTGGCTCTACAGGACTGGCCCGAAGCGATCTCTCTACCGCTTCCCTTTGCCCTCGACGAAACCCTGCAAGACGAATCGATGTCGCGGCGGTTGCTTCGGGGGGGTCACATCCGTGCGGTCGTGATCAAGCCTGCCGTCCTCGGTGGGGTGACCGCGGTGCTCGATCTCGCAAAGATCGCCAGGGACCATGGCGCCCAGCCTGTGCTGTCTCACATCTTCGACGGCCCGATCGCGAGAGCCGCCACCGCAGAGCTCGGGCTTGCGCTCCAGACTGAGCTCGCCGCCGGCTTGGGCTCACATCCGGCGCTCGACCTCTGGCCCCCTCATCACATCGCCGCGATTCGCGGTCGAGAGCTTTGCTCGCACGCCGTGCCGGGGCTCGGCCTCGAATTCGAGGAGCACGCCGATGCGTGAGCTCAGTGTGCTCGAGGCGGCGCGCGAGCACCCAAGGCGCGACTGCCTCGTGGTCGACGGGTGTGTCTTGTCGTACGCCGAGGTCGCCGACCGCGTCCGACAGGCGATCGCATCCCTCGGGCATCGCCGCGTGAGAGTGGGTGATCGGGTGGCTTTGTCTCCGGGCGTCGACCTCGACTCGGTCATCTGGCTCTTCGCGTTCTTCGAGCTCGGTTGTCCGGTGGTTTTGCTCCACCGGCATCTGACCGACGGCGATCGCAAGGTGATCCTGGAGGAGACCCACTCTGTGCACATGATCGACGAGCCTGCCCCGCGAGATGCCGTAGTTGAGGCTTTGGACCCAGAGCCCGTCCCGCCCGATCGTTGTCTCGCGGTGGTGTACACGTCGGGAACGAGGGGACCCCCACGCGGGGCGATTCTGTCACGGCGCGCGTTCGTTGCCTCTCACGACGCGCACGCCGCCAACCTCGGGTGGACGCCGGCCGACCGCTGGCTTCTTTCGATGCCTCTGGCGCATGTCGGCGGCCTTTCGATCCTGACTCGCTGCTTGATCGCTCGGCGCTGTGTCGTGCTCAGCCCCGGCCGGTTTGATGCTGCACGGGTGATCAAAGCCCTGGACGAGAATGACGTGACTCTGATGAGCGTCGTCCCTACGATGCTGCGTCGGCTTCTGGCCTGTGACGAGCCTCGTTGGAAGCCGGCTGCCGCGCTTCGGGCAGTGTTGGTTGGAGGTGCGTCTTTTCCCGAGGGTCTTCGAGAAAAGGCCCACGACCGACGCATTCCGGTGCTGGCCACGTATGGCTGCACCGAAGCATGCTCGCAGGTGACGACACAGCGCCCCGATCAAACCGGCCAGCCAGGTTCGGGCAGGCCCCTCAAAGACGTGAAGCTCCGAATCGACGACGGAGAGATCCAAGTCTCAGGTCCCATGCTCATGGACGGTTATGTGGACGAGGACAACCACGATGCGACCTGGACGGCCGACCGTTGGCTCCGCACACGCGACGCCGGCGAGCTCTCCGCCGACGGGCAGCTCGTCGTGGCAGGAAGGATCGATGACGTCATCGTGACCGGAGGGGAAAACGTCGCCCCCCGCGAGGTGGAGGCGATCCTCGAATCGACCGCCGGCGTGGTCGCGGCGTGCGTTTTTTCGTTGCCGCATGCGGAGTGGGGGGAAGAAGTCGTCGCCGGAATCGTCGTCGACCAATCGGCGTTTGACCGCGCCGCCCTCAGCGAACGCCTCCGCGAGCAGTTGGCGTCTTACAAGCGTCCCAAGCGGATCGGCATGCTGCGATCACTGCCGCTCCACCAGTCCGGCAAGATCAATCGCAGAAGGGTGAAAGAGCTCTGCCAAGACGCGCTCGAGCCGATTTAGGGCCTCGGCTTTCCAACATTTTCTGCTAGGGTCCAGCCCTCAAAGGGGGTCCCATCATGGCAGATCAGATCAGCGCTTCTCACATCCTTTTGATGTACGCCGGCTCGGAACGGTCGTCGGCAACTCGCAGCCAGGCAGAGGCCCAAACGCAGATTGCGGCCATCGAAAAACAACTCCAAGACGGCGCCGACTTTGGGACGCTCGCGCGCGAGCACTCCGATTGTGGTTCCGCGGCAGCGGGTGGTGATCTCGGGTCGTTTGGGCGTGGCCAGATGGTCAAGGCGTTCGAGGAAGCCGCGTTCGGCCTCGACGTGGGCGGCACGAGTGCAGTCGTCGAAACGCCGTTTGGTTATCACATCATTCGACGCTCGAGCTAACGCAGGTCTCGTAGGAAGTCTTTGATGATTGGGGCGTAACCTTCGCGGAAGGTTGGGTAGAGGAATTGGTACCCGGTGTCCCTGAGGAGCCTGTTCCTGCAGCGTTTGTTGGAGCTCGGCGTGTCGGCAGCGGGTGGGGCGGCGACCCCGAGCTGCTCGCTCATCCAGGTGACGACTTCGGCCGTCGTCGCGGGTGCATCGTCGGAGCCCAGATACACATGAGCGGGCGTGTCGAGTCGCATCAGGTGATGTAGCAACCCGCCGCAGTCTTCGACGTGGACGCGATTGGTCCAGCGCTCTGTTGCTTCTGCCTCCCCGCTCCAGACCTTGCCGATCAACCGGGTGCGTCCGGGCCCGTAGATTCCGGACAAGCGCACCACTACGCCGGGGCCCAACCCCCTGACGAGCGACTCCGCCTCCAACAAGATGCGTCCGTTGAAGCGCGCGGGCTCGGTAACGGATCGTTCGTCGACCCATTCTCCAGTCTGCTGCCCGTAGACGGCGGTGCTCGACGTAAAAAACACACGCTTCATCGGGGAGCCTGCCGCCTCGAGGGCTCCGAGCAGGTCACGGAGGCCGTTTACATAAACAGCGCGGTAGCTGCTCTCATCTCGTCGGTCTGCGCTCGCCGTATAGAAAACGTAATCGAACAGGGTCGGCGGCGATCGAAGGCTGCGGGGGTCGGTCAGGTCGACGGGCCATGGACGAATCCCTTCGGCGAGCGCGGAGACATTGCGCCGGATACCCCATACCTCGTACCCATCGGCGAGCAGGCGGGCTCCAAGCGCATTTCCCACTTCACCACAACCCGCGATCAAGACCCGTTCAGTCATCGTTCAGCCACATAGACGATTACCGCCTTTACCCTTTGCGGCAAATGCGAAATCGTCGGCGCGCTTCAGGACTGATGCGATGTTGTCCCCGGGCCGCGCAATGCTGAGCCCCGCGCTTGCGGTGACCGGGTTTGCCGGGTCGAACTTCGTCCCAACCTCGCGGATGGCCGTGACGAACCGATTGCCTGCCACGCGGCCTTCTTCTTGGTTGGTGTCAGCCAGCACGACCACGAACTCATCGCCGCCGTATCGACCCGCGACGTCGACCTCTCGAGTGGATCGCCGGAGCGCGTCGGCGACGTGTTGAAGCAAGCGATCGCCCTCGAGGTGCCCGTGCTCGTCATTCACTCGCTTGAATTGATCGAGGTCGATCATGACCACAGCCATGGGACGGCCACGGTTCAACCACGCCAATCCTTGCTCGATGTGACTGAGGATGTGCCGGCGGTTCCAAAGCTTGGTCAGAGGATCCTGACGCGAGAGCTCGCCGAGCCGCTCGTTTGCAACCACGAGCTGGGTCTCGCGTTGGTTGATGCGATGCACGAGGAGGGCGACGATCGCGGTCGCGAACATCAAGAGCAGGGTCACCAGGCTTGCTTGGAGCACTCCTTGGAGGTAGTCGGGGCCTTTCGTCTGGAGCCACGGAGGTCCGTCGGGCGCGTACGGGAGCATCCCCTTGACCTCCATTGCCACGATTCCCGAGTACATGGACGCCCCGATTCCAGAGAGGAGCAGACCCATGCGTGGAGTGACCACCAGAGAGTTCACCACCCCCGCGACGAAATAGAGAGCGACGATCATCGTGCGCGAGGAGCCGACGCGTTGGACGATGAATGTGAGCAGGGCCATATCGAGCACCCCGCCGAGGAGCGGTCGCCATGCCCCTCCGATGTCCCGCCAGATCAGGAACTGCTCCACGAGTGCGACGCCCGCGTAAGCGATGAACACCCAGCGATGCGCCTCGATCGGCGGGTACAGGAGCGGGACGATCCAAATCCCGCAGGCTGCGAAAAGAAAACGCACCCAAGCGGTGCCAAACGCCAGCCGATCGGTGTTCATCGTCGATCCATCGAGTCTCGAATCATCTTACATTAATCCCTCAGGATTACGTGGAGTTGACAATCGTTTACGTCTATGGCATCCGGATATCCGTATATCATGATGGCTGCTAGCTTGCAGGAATCGGTGGATCTCGTGGCCGCCTTGGCAGATCCGACTCGTGTTCGCTTGTTGGCTTTGCTCGACGGGCACGAGCTCACGGTGGCAGAGCTGACTGCGGTCACCGAGCTCAGCCAATCGCGTGTATCGACCCACCTCGGACGCTTGCGCGATGCGGGCTTGTTACAGGATCGGCGCGACGGGTCTCTCCGGTACTATCGCCTTCAGGAGGAGGCTTTGCCGAAAAGGGCCGGGCGTTTGTGGGCCGCGGTCCGCGCGGACTTGCGCGACGCAGTGCTCGATGGAGACCTCGAAAGACGCGCCGAGCTGCTCGCCGCGCGCGACGAAGAGGGCCCCTGGGTGGAGACGATCGCTGGCCGCATGGAACATCACTACTCCCCCGGGCGCACCTGGGAGGCATTTGCGCGCGGCGTCACGTCTCTGCTCGACCTCGGTGACGTGCTCGACGTCGGATGTGGGGATGGCATGGTCGCTCAGATGTTGTCTCCGCGTGCGGATAGCTATGTCGGCGTCGATCGGAGCGACAAAGTGCTCGCCGCGGCCACCAAGCGGTTGCGGGGCCACGGGCACGTGAGCTTCGTGTTAGGCGACATGCATGCGCTCCCGTTTGCCGATGAGAGCTTTGATGCGGTGCTCCTTTTTCACGTGCTGACCTACGCTGAGCATCCCCAAAACGCGGTGAGAGAGGCAGCTCGAGTGCTTCGGGCCGGGGGAAGGCTAGCCTTGGTGACCCTGGCAAGTCATCCCCACGACGACATCGTCGAGCGCTACGGACACGTGAATCGAGGGTTCGACACGAAAAAGGTACAGAGGCTCCTTCGGGGCCTCGAACTCGAGCAATGCGAGGTCACGTCACGTGAACGGCGCAAGCCTCATTTTCAGGTTATTACAGCGTCGGCCCGCAAGGGCGAAAGTTGAGCGGATGACCATAGCTTCGACGACACAGCGACTTCTCGAGCTTCTCGCAGAGCGTATTCTGTTCTTCGACGGGGCTATGGGCACCATGATCCAACGAGCGGGGCTCGGCGAAAAGGATTTCCGCAGCGATCGATTCATTGATCACCCTGGGAGCCTAAAGGGGAACAACGATCTCCTCGTGCTCACGCGGCCTGACGTCATTCGCGGGATTCATGAGCAGTACCTGGACGCCGGCGCCGATATCATCGAGACCAATACCTTCAACGCCAATGCGTTCTCGCAGGCGGACTATGGGCTCGAGGAAGTGGTCTACGACCTCAATGTCGCCGCTGCGCGCCTCGCCAAAGAGGCGACGGCATCTCGGAAGGACCGAGATTCTTTCGTTGCTGGAGCAATCGGGCCGTTGAACAAGACGTTGAGCCTCAGCCCCGATGTGGACGATCCCGGTTTTCGGGCTCTCACTTTCGACGAAGCTCGCGAGGCGTACGCGGAGCAGGTCCGAGGGCTGATCGACGGCGGGGTCGATCTGTTGTTGGTCGAGACGATTTTCGACACTCTGAACGCGAAGGCCGCTCTCTGTGCGATCGACGACGTCTTCGCCGACATGGGCGTGCGCCTGCCCATCGTGATTTCGGTGACGATCGTCGACAAGAGCGGGCGAACCCTATCGGGGCAAACCGTCGAAGCCTTCTACATTTCGATTACACATGCCAATCCGCTCGCGGTCGGGATCAACTGCTCGCTCGGCGCCGAGGAGATGCGGCCCTTCCTCAAAGAGCTCGCCGACATCGCAGATGGCTATGTGCATTGCTACCCCAACGCGGGCTTGCCGAACGCCTTTGGCGGCTACGACCAAACCCCCGAAGAGATGGCGACCCTGCTGCAGGAGTTTGCGGCGGACGGGATGATCAATTTGATCGGGGGCTGTTGCGGAACGACTCCGGATCACATCCGAGCGGTCGTGGATGCAGTGCGAACGATCGCTCCTCGAGCGCTCCCAGAGCGGACCGAGGACTACCCGCGCCTTAGCGGCCTCGAGCCTCTGATCATCCGGCCGGAAACGAATTTCGTGATGGTCGGGGAACGAACCAACGTCACCGGCTCGGCGAAGTTTCGAAAATTGATCACCGAAGGCGACTATCCGGAAGCAGTATCGGTAGCGCTTCAACAGGTACGAAGCGGCGCCAACATCATCGATATAAACATGGACGAGGGTATGCTCGATTCCGAGAAGGCGATGACGAGATTCCTGAACCTGATCGGTGCAGAGCCGGAGATCGCGCGCGTTCCCTTCATGGTCGACAGCTCGAAGTGGAGCGTTATCGAAGCTGGGCTGAAGTGCGTGCAAGGCAAGGCCTTGGTCAACTCGATCAGCTTGAAAGAAGGCGAAGCCGAGTTCCTCGATAGAGCTCGCCAGGTGCATCGCTACGGCGCCGCCGCCGTGGTGATGGCCTTCGACGAGGAAGGTCAAGCCGACACCATTGAACGAAAGGTCGACATCTGCGGGAGGGCCTATGACCTTCTCACCGCCAAGGCCGGCTTCGCCCCGACCGATATCGTGTTCGACCCCAACATCTTCGCGGTCGCGACGGGGATCGAGGAGCACAACGAGTACGCGATCAACTTCCTCGAAGCGACCCGCCAGATCAAAAAGCGATGCCCAGGCGCGCTGGTGAGCGGCGGAGTCAGCAATCTGAGCTTCTCGTTTCGCGGCAACAACCGTGTCCGCGAGGCAATGCATTCGGCCTTCCTCTATCACGCGATCACCGCCGGAATGGACATGGGGATCGTCAATGCCGGTCAGCTCGAGGTCTATGAAGAGATCCCAAAAGACCTTCTCGAGCACGTCGAGGACGTGCTTTTCAATCGCCGCGAGGACGCGACCGAGCGACTGGTTTCGCTTGCGGAGACGGTCAAGGGAGGCGGAAAGAAGCAGAAGCTGGACCTCTCTTGGCGAGAGTCATCCGTCGAGGACCGTCTCAAGCACGCGCTCGTCAACGGCGTAGTCGAGTTCGTCATCGAAGACACCGAGGAGGCGCGGCAAAAGTATCCAAAACCGCTTGACGTCATCGAGGGGCCTCTCATGAACGGGATGTCGGTCGTTGGCGATCTGTTCGGCGCCGGTAAGATGTTTCTTCCGCAGGTGGTCAAGAGCGCCCGCGTAATGAAGAAGGCGGTCGCTCACTTGGAGCCTTTCATGGCGGATGAAAAAGCGGCCCGAGCAGACCAAGGCAAGGTCCTGATGGCGACGGTCAAGGGCGACGTGCACGACATCGGCAAGAACATCGTCGGCGTCGTTCTCGGCTGTAACAACTATGACGTCGTCGACCTCGGCGTGATGGTCCCGGCCGAAAGGATTTTGGACACCGCGGTCTCCGAGGGGTGCGATATTGTCGGGTTGAGCGGGCTGATCACGCCGTCACTCGACGAGATGGTGTATGTCGCCTCCGAGATGCAGCGAAGGGGTCTGCAGATGCCTCTCTTGATCGGCGGGGCGACCACGAGCCGTCAGCACACAGCCGTCAAGATCGCCCCCGCCTATCAGGGCAGCACCGTGCACGTGTTGGATGCTTCCCGGGTGGTGAACGTCGTCTCGTCGCTTCTCAGCCCCGAGCGCTCGAGCGAATTCGACGACAAGAACAGATCTGCGCAGGAGAAGTCGCGGCAGTTGTTTGCCCACCGTCAGAACCGGCAGTTGATTTCGATCGACATGGCCCGCGAGCATGGCGTGCCAATTCAATGGAGCCCAGAGGGCATCCCCCAGCCGGAGTTTCGAGGGAGGAGGGTGGTTGACGACGTCAGCCTCGAAGAGATCGCACCGTACATCGACTGGACCTTCTTCTTCTCTGCGTGGGGCCTCAAGGGGAAGTTTCCAAAAATCTTCGAGCACGAGCAACACGGCGACGCGGCGCGTGAGCTTTACGACCACGCTCGCACACTTCTCGATCAGATCATATCCGAGCGCCTTCTCACCCCGCGGGGGGTCTACGGCTTTTGGCCGGCCAACCGGGACGGAGACGACATCGTGGTCTGGAACGACGATGCACGGAAAGAGGAGCGCCTGCGTTTCCCTATGCTTCGGCAGCAGTCCGTGAAACCAAACGAGCAGCCGTACTTTTGCCTGGCCGACTTCGTCGCTCCGCTCGGCAAAGGTTTCGCCGATCACATCGGGGCCTTCGCTGTCACGACGGGGCTCGGCGCAAACGAACTGGCCAACAGCTTCGAAAGCGACCACGACGACTACAATGCGATCATGGTCAAGGCCCTCGCCGACAGGCTCGCTGAAGCGTTTGCTGAGCTGCTGCACGCGCGCGCGCGACGCCAGTGGGGGTACGAAACCGAAGGGAACTTCACCAAACAAGAGCTGATCTCGGAGAAGTATCGAGGCATTCGTCCCGCATTCGGCTATCCTGCGTGTCCCGACCATACGGAAAAGCGAACGCTTTGGGCGCTGCTCGGGGCGGACGAGGTCGGCATCTCGTTGACGGAGCACTTTGCCATGAATCCAGGCGCGAGCGTGAGCGGCATCTATCTCGGTCACCCCGAATCTCGTTACTTCGCGGTCGGTCCGATCGACCGCGACCAAGTAGAGGACTACGCGGCCCGCAAGGGCATGAGCATCGCAGAAGTCGAACGTTGGCTGCAGCCGAATCTCGGTTACGAACGGGGCAACTAATGCAGCGACCGAGGCTCCGAGACTTGCTTCCGGTGACGGTGACCCCGTTCGATCCCGAGGAGGTCACGACCAAGAGTCACCGCGAGACGGATCCTCGGGGTGTGGGGCTAGCCGGTAAAGACGTGGAGGCGATCTGGCAGGCCGTCATCCACTACTACAACCTCGGTCTTCATCCTTCACTCGCACTTTGCATTCGTCGCCGCGGGGAGGTGATTCTCGATCGCGCAATCGGTCATGCGAGTGGGAACAGCCCCCAGGATCCGGAAGGCACACCTCTGGTCAAAGCGACCCCCGATACACTGTACAATTTCTTCTCCGGTTCGAAATCCATAACCGCGATGTTGATTCACCTGCTGCATGAGCAGGAAAGGCTCCACGTCGACGAGCCGGTCGCGACGTTCATCCCCGAATTCGGAAAGAAACGGAAGCACAACATCACGATCCGTGACGTCCTCACCCATCGTGCGGGCATTCCAGCGACACCAAGCGAGGCCATCGACCTCGATCTCTTGAAACAGCCGGACGAGATCGTGGCATCGTTCTGCGATCTCGAGCCGACATACAGACCCGGAACCGTTCAGGCCTACCATGCGGTGACGGGCGGATTCATCCTCGGGGAGCTCATCCGCCGTGTGACCGGGCAAGACATACGCCAGTTTCTGACGCAAACCATCCGCGAGCCGCTAGGGATGAAATACTTCAATTACGGGGTTGCGCCTGAGCTCCTCGACAGGGTGGCGGTCGACGCATTCACGGGCCCGATTCCCACCTGGCCGCACAAGAACTTCATCCAGCAGGCGCTCGGTGCCTCCATGCGAGAGCTCGTCGACATCAGCAACGACCCCCGCTTCCGTACCGCCATCATTCCCTCGGCAAACCTCATCGCGACCCCCGAAGAGATCTGTCGGTTCTTCGAGACACTGCTTTGTGGGGGAACCTACGAAGACGTGCGCGTGTTCGAGCAGCGGACTGTCGCTCGGGCGACGCTTCGGCAAACCACCGGACAAGTGGATCGCGTGTTGATGTTTCCCGTGCCGTTTTCGATGGGCTTCATGTTGGGAAACAAGACGATAGGGTTCTACGGTCCGCGGACGGGCAAGGCTTACGGTCACCTCGGCTTCACCAACGTCCTCGGTTGGGCGGATCCCGAGCGCGACATTAGCGTTGCCTTCATGAACACGGGCAAGCCGCTCTTGGCCGCGAAGATGGTAGCCTGGTTGAACGTGATGCGAGTCATCAGCAGTCGCGTGCCGCGCGATCGAATGTAGGCTACGCTCCGCCCGATGAAATTCAGCGCTTCCATCGCCATGGCTCCGCCGGAGGACTACGTTCCGGTCGCGCAGGAGGCCGAGAAGCTCGGATACCACGCGATCGTTTTGCCGGACTCGATCTTCTTTTCGGAAGAGGTCAGCAAGCCATACCCCTACACCCAGGACGGCAGCCGGATGTGGGGTCCGGAGACTCCGTGGATCGACCCTCTCATCGGTGCGGCCGCGATGGCTGCCGCGACCAAGACACTCTTCTTCTACACGAGTGTCGTGAAGTTGCCGGTGCGCCATCCGGTCCTCGTAGCCAAGCAGGTCGCCTCACTCGCCGCCATCTCGAACAATCGTTTCGGCTTCGGCGCCGGGCTTGGTTGGCTTCCCGAGGAGTTCAAGTGGTGCGGAACCGATTTCGAGACGCGCGGCAAGCGCATGGACGAATGTCTCGAGATCCTCCGCCTGATTTGGACCGGCGAAATGGTAGAATACCACGGCGAGCACTACGACTTCGGAAAGATTCAAATGAGCCCGGCCCCGACAAAGCCGATTCCGATTTACATCGGCGGGCACAGCAAGCTTGGGCTCAAGCGGGCGGCGAGGTATGGCGACGGCTGGTCTTCCGCGATGCTGACCTCCAAGGAATTCATCGCGCTCATTCGCCAAATCGAGGAATATCGCAAGGAGTATGGCCGCGATCACCTCCCGATGGAGTATCAGGCGGTCGTCACCGACACATGGGACGCCGATGGCTTCAAACGGCTCGAAGACGAGGGAACCACCGATATCATCACCGTTCCTTGGCTGATGTATGGGACGCCGATGCAGGGGGGGACCCTGCAGGGACGCATCGACGGCTTGAAACGTTTCGCGGACGACGTTATCGCCAAGATGCAATGAGTCCGGAGCTTCGGATTTTGTGGCAGGCGGCCGCCGCGCCTGTTGCCGAACAGGACGCACACCGACTGGCTAGTCTCGATACGCCAGCGTTGTGTGAGGCGGCGCGGGCGCGTCGTGACCATGCCTGGGGCAAGACGCTGACCTTCTCGCCCAAGGTGTTTTTGCCGATCACCAATCTGTGCCGGAACCGCTGCGACTATTGCTCGTTTCGACGGTCGCCGGGCGATCCCGGTGAGTGGACGATGAGCCCCGATGAAATCCGGGCGTGGCTCTGCCGTGCGCGCGAGCAAGGCTGCATCGAAGCCTTGTTCTGCCTTGGCGATACCCCCGAGACGGGTTTTCGAGAGTACCGAGCGTTGTTGCATTCGTGGGGTCACGATCGAACGGTCGACTACCTTCGCTGGGCTGCCGAGCAGGCTTTGGCCGAGGGGCTTCTGCCCCACACCAACGCGGGCATTCTTTCGCGCGAAGACATGATCGAATTGCGTCCGGTCAATGTGAGCCTCGGACTGATGCTCGAGACCGTGAGTGAGCGATTGTGCGAAAAAGGGATGCCGCACCACAAAGCACCCGACAAGCGTCCGGCGAAGCGCATTCAGATGACGCGAGAGGCCGGCGAGCTTCGAATCCCCTTCACCTCGGGGCTGTTGATCGGCATCGGCGAGACGCTCGAAGAACGAGTCGCTACGCTGCTCACAATCCGAAGCATCCACCGCCAGTACGGGCACATCCAAGAGGTGATCGTCCAGAACTTCCGGGCTCACCCCTCGACTCCGATGGGCGCTGTTGCCGAGCCGACGGAGGACGATTTGGCCGCCGCCGTGGCGTTGGCCCGACTCATGTTGGATGACGATGTCAGCGTACAAGCCCCGCCGAACCTCAGCCCTGCCTCCACCAAGACCTTGATCGATGCGGGGATCAACGACTTCGGTGGGATTTCACCGGTGAGCCCAGACTACATCAATCCTCTTCACCCGTGGCCGCACATAGAAAAGCTTTCCGAGGTCTGTGGCGTGGCAGGCTTTGACCTCCAGTCTCGATTGCCGATCTATCCCTCGCATCTCGGCACCAATGATTTCGTCGACCCTTCCCTTCGCCCGCACGTTGACGAGCGTCAGACAGGACTGGGGGCACGATGACCACCGAACTCGAATCCTGTCTGAAAACGGTGTCGGCGGACATCCGCATGATCCTGGAGCGGAGTCTCGAGGGTCACGAGGTCACTGTCATGGACGGGGCGTTACTAAGCGAAGCTCGAGGCACCGACCTCCACGCCCTTTGCCTGGTGGCGGACGAGCTTCGCCGTCGGCAGGCGGGCGATCGCGTCACCTATGTCGTCAATCGAAACATCAACTTCACCAACGTCTGCATCAAGAACTGCAAGTTCTGCGCATTTGCGAGGACGATTCGATCGGAGCAGGGCTATTTTCTCCCGCACGAAGAGATCGCGCGCCGCGTTCGGCAGGCGTGGGACATGGGAGCAACCGAGGTGTGCCTACAGGCCGGGCTGTCGCCAAACCTGACCGGAGACAGCTACATCGACCTTTGTCGTGTGGTCAAGGAGGCAGCGCCCGACATTCACATCCACGCGTTCTCACCCGAGGAAGTGAAGTTCGGAGCATCGCTCAAGAGGGTTTCTTTCAAGGACTATCTCGTTCTTCTGATGAACGCCGGTTTGGGCTCGCTGCCGGGCACCTCTGCCGAGATTCTCAACGACCAGTTGAGAAAGATCATCGCGCCTACCCGGATCAGCACCGCCGAGTGGGTCGACGTCATCACCTCCGCGCACGAGCTCGGCATTCCGACGACCTCGACGATGATGTTCGGCCACGTCGAATCCGTCGAAGACCGGATGGGCCACATGGACCTTCTTCGGAGGATTCAGCGCGGGACAGGTGGGTTTACCGAATTCGTTCCGCTCTCTTTCGTGCACGAAGAAGCGCCGTTGTTCGTGAAGGGCAAGGTGTCAGGCGTCCGTCCAGGCCCCACTGGGGACGACGTGTTGCGTCTTTACGCGATTGCGAGACTGATGCTTGGACACGACATTCCAAACCTCCAAGCGTCTTGGGTCAAGGAAGGTCTCCGGACTTCGCAGCTCCTTTTGAGTTCGGGCGTCAACGACCTCGGCGGGACACTGATGAACGAAAGCATCTCGACTGCCGCCGGCGCGCGACACGGTCAACTCATGACACCCGCGACTTTGCGTCGGGTGATCCGTGATGCTGGCCGAAATCCCGTCGAGCGTAACACCTGCTATCGAATCGTCCGCGAGTTCGGCCCTACAGCCGATCGAGACCCGATCGAGCCACTCGATGCAGTGCAAGATTCGGATGCGGTTTTTGGGTCTTACGAGGCGCTGACTCTTGATGCCCGGTTTCACTACGAGCCCCGGGGGCTTCGCGTCGTCGGCTGACCCTGTGCTATCCGTGACCTCGTGGTACGCTAGCGGGCGATGAGTAAATTTGCGGAGCGCTACGGGCCCTGGGCTGTGATCACGGGCGCCTCTTCCGGGATCGGCGCCGAGTTCGCGCGCCAGTTAGCGGGGTATGGGCTGAACGTTGTTCTGGTCGCCCGCCGCCGCGACCGTTTGGAGGAGCTCGCCTCCGGGATCGAAGACATGTACCGCGTCGAAGCACGTGTCGCGCCTGCGGATCTCACCGCCCGCAACATCGTCCAAGTGCTGCAACCCGCGCTCGCCGATATCGAGATCGGGCTGTTGGTCAACTGCGCAGGCTTCGGGACGACCGGTCCCTTCTTGGACATGGACCCGAGCGTGCAGGAGTCGATGATTAACTTGAATTGCCATGCCCCCATCGTGCTCACCCACGAAGTCGCGCAGAGTATGCGTGAGCGTGGGCGCGGTGGCGTGATCTTCGTCTCTTCGGTGAACGGTTTTTGCGCGGCGCCCGGGATGGCCAACTACAACGCCACCAAAGGCTACGATCTCCTATTTGCCGAAGGCCTTGCCGCCGAACTCGCCCCCTACGGCGTCGATGTGCAAGCCCTCTGTCCCGGAGGCACTTACACCGAGTTTCAGCATGTTGCGGGTCTCGACTCCCGCGCCCTCGGTCCGCTGAGCGGCCTGGTGTTCGCCAACGCCTCGACCGTAGTCACCACCAGCCTCCGAAAGCTAGGCAAACGCGTAACCGTCATCCACGGCTTCATCAACAAGCTCAACGTCTTCATGATGCGCTTCATGCCACGCTGGCTGTCGACCCGTCTTCTAGGAACTGCCCTGCGGCGCCTGGCGGCGCACCACTGAGTCGCTCACCGCTCGCGCAGGCGGGCCAGATCACCGGGATCGTCTATGTCGAAGGCAATGCCGCTGCTCAGTTGTACGCTGACCGTTAGCCCTAGTTCTTCCGCGCGGAGGAGGTGACGGCGCAGGCTGTCTTCGTGCCCGAGGCAGCTTGGGAGCACGGTGGGTGGAGCTAGCGCGATCACATTCGTGCCTTCGCCGAGGCGGTCGGGGACGAGCACGACGTCGGTCTCCTTAAGTGCACGCATCACGTCGGCGATGTCCTCGCAGGTGAGCTCGGGAAGGTCGCTCATGCAGACCACTGCTTTTTCAGCTCCACGGTTCGCCAAGTCGCCAAGCGCGTCATCGACCACGCTGGCAAGGCCCGGAGCACCTGGTGGATCGGTGAGCGGCAGCAGGCCCAAGCGTTCGGCGTGCTCGCGCGTTTCGTCCGAATCACTGATGACGGCGATCTCGTCGACCTCGGGGGCCTGTCGAAGGATGCTGACCACGTGCTCGAAGAGCTCCCGGGCCAAGCGCGCTCGCTCCTCAGGCCCCAGCACTTCAGATAACCGGGACTTCGCGTGGTCGAATCCTTTGATCGGAATCAATGCCCAAGTGCTCATCGGAGGCTCCGTGCGAAATCGAGCAGCGCCCGAGCCAAGCCTACTCGATCTTCGCGGGTCTGGATCAGGATGTTGGTGTCGAGCACGGGGAAGGCCGCGGAAAACGCATCGCCCGGATGAACGACGAACCCGTCAAGAAATGCCTCGTAGTGTGTTGCAACTTGCTGAGCGGAAGCGGGCTTGCCCTCGAGTTGCGCTATCATCGAAGAGAGCGGCCCTTTGACCGCTCGGCCACCGAGGATCGGGCTAACCCCTACCGTGGTCTTTTCGCGCAAGATCCCGCGGACGCCTTCGACCGAGAGGATCGGACCGATCGATACGTACGGGTTCGATGGGCAAATCACGACCAGGTCTGCCAAGCGTAGCGCCTCGATAACCTGGCCTGTGGGTTGGGCAGCTTTGCCAAGCTCAACCCGTTGCACTTCGGGGCCTGCCCGTGCGCGCACCAGCCAATCTTGAAACGCCATCTCGTCGCCGCCGCGCGTCACGATCGTCGTCGGGCTCGAAGCATCGGTCATGGGCAAGATCGGTCGTGTCACCTCGAGCCTGCTACAGAGCTTCGCGGTTGCCTCTGTCAGCGAGTCGCCAGCGGCAAGGGCGCGTGACCGCAATAGGTGCGTCATCAAGTCGCGGTCGCCCAATCGAAACCATGCATCGGCCCCGCGCCGCTCCGCCTCCTCGAGCACGTGAAACGTGTCGCCCTCGATGCCCCAGCCCCGCTCCTCGGGAGCCAGTCCTGCAAGGGTGTACATCACCGTGTCGAGGTCCGGGCTGATGTGAAGACCCCAGTGCGAAAAATCATCCCCGGTGTTGACGACGATCGTGAGTGCACCGGCAGGAAGCACGCGATCGAGCCCATCGACGAGACGCGCGCCCCCGACTCCGCCCGCGAGAGCTACGACCCGGGGCACCTCTGGACGATCGGCATTCATGCGTAGAGATCGTTTTCCTGGTCACGCAGGAGGGCGTGACTCGATTCAGCGCTCGATTTGAAGCGAAGGCCCCGCACCAGGATCACCGGGCGGCCCTCATCGGCCTGACCGGCCACCAGATCCGCTGCCGCGGCCACCGCATCGGCAACAGCAGTCGCTGTCGCTTCGAGCTTTCGTCCATGGCGGTCGGTTGCGCCGCGGCGGTCCCAGATCGGCGGAATGCCACTCGACCCGATGGCGAATCCGACCGTTCCTGCGCGAAAGGGTCTGCCCCAAGAATCGGTCACGATGACGCCGACGTCGGCGGAGTAGCGTGCCGCAAGATCGGCATGCAGCTTCCGGGCGGTGGCATCCGGATTGCGGGGGAGGGTGAGCACCCACGGGCCGCTGTGGGCAGGTGCATCGGCTGGTGCGGCGTTGCTCGCGTCGATCCCAGCGTTCGCGGACACGAATCCGAGACGATGTCGAACGATCAGCGCTCCTTTTCTTTTCCGGGAGATCGACTCGCTTTCTCTGAGAATGAGCTCCACCAGGTGTGGATCCTTGTCGACCTCAGCGCCGAGGGCCTTTGCGTCCTTGCTTGGCTCGATCGTCGACAAGTCCACGAAGCAGTCCTCGGCACGGGAGATGATCTTGCTTGCGATGACCAGCACGTCGCCATCGCGAAGCCCGACGTTTGCGCGCTCGAGGCTCGCGATGATCAACGTCACGAGATCGTCGCCACGGTCGACGGTCGGTACGCCGGGGATGGCACGAACCAGGATTTCGGCGCCTACGCTGACCTCGCTTACACCCGGCTCAGCGGGGCTCATTCGGTCTCCGGGATGCCCGTGACGCGAATGCCGGAGCCAACGCTGTTGTAGCGGCGATTGATGTGGAGCAAGACCGGCGTGAGCGATTCGAGGGCAATGGAGTTCCGAAGCACACCGGCATCCACGCCCCGAAGCCCGAGGTCGGCGATGATGCCGATGACCTCTGCACGCGCATCTTTGTCATCTCCACACACGAGCACATCGCAATCGAACACGTAGCTCGGGTCGCTGAGATGTTCGGAGCTGATGTGATGCAGCGCCGCGACGAGGCGCGCGTCATCGCCAAGCAAGGCGCGTGCCTCGAGAGCTGCCGACTGGCCGTCGGGGAGATTGACCGACCGCACCTTGGGCGGTTGAAGCGGAACGGTGATGTCAACGACGACCTTGTTGCCGACGTGGGCCCTGATCGATTTGAACGTTGGACGGTGCGCGCTGTAGGGAACCGTCACGATGATGAGATCGCCGTGTTTGCAGGCGCTCACATTGTCGGCGCCCTGCAACGTGATGCCGAACTCCTCAGAGAATTCCGCAGCTTTGTCCCGACCCCGCTGTGCATCTCGAGATCCAATGAACACGTCGTGGCCCGCCTTGCCCCAACGCACGCCCAAACCGCGACCCTCGCGGCCCGTGCCGCCCACAATTCCGATCTTCATATGCTCCTCACGAGTTGAGCTCGGCCACGAACCTGAGCGTATCCATGTCCTGCGAGCCCACCATCATGGTCCCAACTGGAGATTCTTTCCAGCGCTGAAAACGTTCACGAATTCGGTCCTTCGAGCCGACGAGGTAGAGCTCGTCGACCAGGTCGTCGGGCACGGCGGCGATCGCTTCGTTGCGCTTTCCGGCTAGGAAAAGGTCCTGAATCTTCACGCAGGCCTCCTCGAAGCCAACCCGGCTCAGGTAGTCTTTGTAGAAGTTTTTCTTCTTGGAGCCCATCCCACCGATGTAGAGCGCTAGCTGCATCTTGCAGGGAATCATCACGTGCTGCGGGTCGCCGATGATGACGACCACCGTCGGGGCGATGTCGAAGTTGTGAAGGCCCTTGCCGTTTCCTGCCTTTTCGAAGCCCCGGTTGAAGTTCTCCATCAACACGTCGGCGCGAGTGGGGTGCATGCAAGTCAGCAAGCAGCCGTCGGCGATCTCGGCAGACATCTCCTGAGACTTGGGGGCCATCGACCCGGTGTAGACTGGAATGTCGGGGCGGCCATGCACCATGCTCTTAAGTGGCTTGCCCTGTCCGGTGGAGCCCTCACCACGATACGGGATCTGATACCGCACGCCGTCGAACTCGAGCGGTGCTTTGCGCGCGAAGATCTGCTTCACTATGGTGACATATTCACGGAGCCAGGTGAGGGTCTTGTTGAAAGGAACGCCGTGCCAACCCTCGACGACTTGAGGTCCTGAGGTCCCGAGCCCCATGATGAAGCGCCCCTTCGAGAGGGTGTCCATCGTGATCGCCGTCATCGCCGCGTTGGCCGGCGAGCGCCCAGGGAGCTGCATGATCGCGGTGCCGAGCTTGATCGTCGAAGTTTGCGAGCCGACCCAGGCGAGCGGCGTCACCGCATCGTTGCCCCAAGACTCGGCCGTCCAAATCGAATCGTAGCCGAGGCGCTCGACCTCCCCGATCTTGTCCATGTTTACGAGGCCCTCGACCGTCGTGTTCAATTGCGGACCTGCATACCCAAGACTGAGCCCGAGTTTCATCGTTGTTTCTCCTAAAAGGGTACAGTCCCCGTTTGTAACAGGAAGTAGAACGTGTTTCAATTTGAGATGGATGCGGGGACGGGTCAGCCTGCCGCCATGCAGGTTCTGGTCACCGGTGCGTTTGGGCGACTCGGACAGGAGGTGCTGAGAAGGCTGGTCCACGAAGGGCACACCGCCGTTGCTTTCGACCTGCCTTCGAAACCGAATCGACGCCTTGCGAAGCGTTTCGAAGACGATGTTCGGATTGTGTGGGGAGACATCCGGTCGCGGGAAGAAGTCGATGCCACGGTCAAGGGTTGTGACGCGATCATCCACAACGCGGGCATCCTTTCGCCGATGACCGAGCGGCAGCCCGAGCTCGCTCATGCCGTGAACGTCGTTGGCACCCAGAACATCATCGAGGCAATGGCCGCGCAGTGTCAGACCCCACGGCTAGTTTATGCGTCGACGTTTTCGGTATGTGGCCCCCGTGTGCCTGGCGGACCGCCGCTCGCAGCCAATGATCCGGCGATCGGCACCGACCACTACACCTCGCACAAAACCGAGTGTGAGCGAATCATCCGAGAATCGAGTCTACCCTGGGTGATCTTTCGGATCGGAGTTTCAGTCTCGGCCCAGGCGAAAGACTTCTCGCCAGACATTTTTCGACTGCTCTTCGAGATCGATCCCAGGACTCGCCTCGAATACGTACACCCTCGCGACGTAGCGCTCGCGCAGGTGCGCGCAACCTCAGCACCCGATGCGCTCGGAAAAATTTTGATGATCGGTGGTGGCGAGTCCTGCCGGATGAGCTTCAAGGATTTCTATGGGGCCATTTTCGGGGCTTCAGGGGTCGGAGAGCTGCCGGCCGAGGCCTACGGAAAGCGGCCCTATTACTGCGATTGGATCGATACCACCGAGAGCCAAGCGATTCTCCACTATCAGGAGCACACCTTCGACGATTTCATCCGCGAGTTCCGACACGAGTCGCGCTGGACGCGACCGGTCGTTCGCCTGTTCTCCCCGCTGATCCGCCGCTACCTCCTCCAATACTCCGACGCCTGGCAGACTCACAAGCGTTAGTGCTCAAGCGCGCTGGCTCGAAACGGATATAACTTCGCCGGTCATGTAGGAGCTGTAATCGCTTGCCAGGAAGACCATCACGTTCGAGATTTCCCATGGCTCAGCGCCTCGCCCAAAGGCCTCGCGCTTTTCGAGCTCCTCGAGCAGCCCAGGCGGAGTCACTTTCTCCAAGAACGCATGCATGGCGAGTGAGGGAGCGACGCAGTTCACCCGGACAGCACGCTCAGCCGCTTCAATCGCAGCGCACCGCGTGAGTGCCATGACCCCCGCTTTGGCCGCCGCGTAGTGTGACTGACCTTCCTGTGCTCTCCATCCGAGAACCGATGCGTTGTTCACGATCGCTCCCTGGCCTCGCGGCATCATGTGCTTGAGCGCTGCTCGCGTGCATCGGAAGCACCCATTGAGGGTCACGTCGAGCACGGCGCTCCACTGGTCGTCCGTCATGTCGACGATCTTCGCGTACCCGCCAAGCCCTGCGTTGTTCATCAGGACGTCGATGTGGCCCATCTTCTTCAACGCAAACGCAAACATGGCCTGCACTTCGTCTTCCTTGGTGACGTTGCACATCACGGTGGTCGGACGAAGCCCTGCCTCGGCTTCGATCTCGTCGGCGGCTTCTTGAAGCCGACGTTCGTGGATGTCGCTGATTACGAGAGCGGCGCACCCCTCTTCTGCGCAACGCATTGCGGTGGCGAACCCGATGCCGGTCCCCGCGGCAGCGGTCACGAGAACGGTCTTCCCTTCGAGCAGCTTGTGCCCCCCAACGTACATCGGTTTGTTGGTCATCGTGGCTCCTTCGGTAGGCCGAGTCCTCGTTCGCCGATGATGTTGCGTTGAATTTGGTTGGACCCGGCGTAGATCGTGTCGGCTCGCGAAAAGAGATACCATTTTTGCATTCCCGTCAGCTCGTAGGGGCCTGCTTCCAGCATTTCGCCTTCGGCGCCGAGTAAATCCATCGCGAGCTTTCCGAGGTCACGGTGCCAGTTGGACCAGTAGAGCTTGCTGATGAGGGCTTCGCGGTTGAGGTCTGTACCCTCGTGTTCCAGCATGCGGAGCGCATTGACCCGCATGATCTTGAGCCCGATCCATGCGTCGGCTAGCCGTTGTCGGAATACCGGATCCTTCGCTGCACCGGTGTGTTTCGCCGTCGCGATCACCTGCTCGAATTCCTTCTGGAAAAGATACTGCTGGCTGAGGGTCGATGCTCCACGCTCGAAGGCGAGCGTGCCCATTGCAACCTTCCAACCGTTATTCACACCGCCTACCACATTGCCCTCACTCGTCCGCGCCCCATCGAAGAACACTTCCGCGAACTCTGCGCCTCCGCCCATCTGCTTGATCGGGCGCACCTCGATCCCCGCCTGCTTCATAGGGACGAGGATACAGCTGATGCCCCGGTGTTTTGGCGCTTCAGGGTCGGTTCGGCAAAGCACGAAGCACCAGTCGGAGTATTGCGCGCCAGAGGTCCAGATCTTCTGCCCTTCGATGACCCACTCCTTCCCCTCGAGGGTTGCCTTCGTTTGAACTGAGGCGAGATCGGAGCCTGCCCCGGGCTCCGAGTATCCCTGACACCAGATCTCCTCGCCCGAAATGATCGGTGGCAAAAACCGCTTTTGCAGCTCGGGAGTGCCGAAATGGATCAGCGTCGGCCCGAGTAGGGTTTCACCGATGTGCCCGACGTTCCCTGGACCGTTGGCTCGAACGTACTCCTCGTTGAAGACGGCCTCTTCCTTGATCGTGCATCCTCGCCCTCCGAACTCTTTGGGCCAACCGATGCAGTTCCATCCGGCGGCGCCCATCACCTTGCCCCATGCGATGCGTTCCTCGACGAACGAGTCCTGGTCGCCCGATGCGCCGCGGCCTTGCAGATGCTTGAAAGGGCCGTTGAGCTGCTGTTCTAGCCAGGCGCGGGCTTCGTCCCGGAATACTTTCTCTTTCTCAGATAGCTGGAGCTCCATTACAAACCCATCCGTTGCGCGACTCGCTCGCGGTGAAGCGCGGGAGCGCCGAAGAGCATCTCCGAGGATTTCGCGCGCTTGAAGTAAAGGTGCGCCGGGTGCTCCCACGTGAAGCCGATGCCTCCGTGGATCTGGATGGTCTCCGCGGCGCAGTGAAAAACCGCGTCCGAACAATAGGCCTTGGCCGACGATGCACTCTCGGCGAGCTCGGTTGCGCCTTGCGCGGCCAGGGCGCTTGCATAGAAAGCGGACGACCGGGCTGCCTCGACGATCATCAGCATGTCGGCGCACTTGTGCTTGATCGCTTGGAAGGAGCCGATCGGGCGACCGAACTGTTCTCGTACTTTCGCGTGCTCGACTGACATATCGAGGCACGCCTCCGCCGCACCGACCTGCTCGGCGGCAAGCGCGATCATTGCCAGGTCGATCGTTCGTTCACATAGGGGCCAACCTCTGCCTTCCTCTCCAAGTAGGCAGTCCGCGGGTACGATCACGTCGTCGAGCTCGATGGCCGCCTGCCGGCGGGTTTGGTCGAGCGTTGGAAGCCATGAACGCATCATGCCCTTCGTATCGGCGGGAAGCGCGAAGAGACTGACTCCTTGGTTGCCCTGGCTTCCTTCGGAACGTGCCGCGACGATGACGAGATCCGCGGTGTGCCCATCCAGTACGTAATGCTTGTGGCCGCGAAGCACGTACCCCGCACCACTCCGCGCGTATGTCGCTTCGATGCCACTGCTGTCCCATCGACCGTTCTTCTCAGTGTAGGCCAACGTGGCTGTCATCTCGCCCGCCGCGATCGATGGCAACCAACGCCTTCTCTGTTCAGGATCGCCGCCGAGCAACAACGCGTTTGCGCCTAGGCAGATCGTCGAAAAGAAGGGCGCGCAGAGCAGCGCCCGACCCATCTCTTCCATCAGTGGATGCAGGTCTAAATAACTCATTCCAAGCCCGCCGTACTCCTCCGGAATGGTGAGCGCGGTCCAAGCGAGGTCTTCGGCGAGCCGCTCCCAGACCGAGTCGTCGTAGCCTTGCTCGGTCTCCATCGCAGCGCGAACGTGCCTTTCCGACGAAGCAGCCTCGAGGAATCGTCGCGCTGCTCTTCTGAGCTCGTCCTGGTCTTCCGAGAAAGAAAACTCCATGCGCCTACTCGCCCCGGTGAATGTTAGCGGCCGTCAGGAATGCGGGCGTCTCTCCGCCGCCGTGAAGGACTAGGTTGGCGCCGCTCACATACGACGCGAGCGGCGACGCGAGGTACAGGCACGCGCCTGCCACGTCTTCGGGCGTTCCGAGGCGCTTGAGAGGGACGGTATCGGCAACCCGAGCGATTCCGGCCGCATCGCCGTAGTGCAAGTGCGCCTGCTCGGTTTTAATCATGCCCGGAGAAACCGCGTTGACGCGCACCTTCGGGCCCCACTCGATCGCCAGGCTTCCCGTCAAGTTGATCAGCCCGGCCTTCGCTGCGCCATACGCTGCAGTGCCCGGCGACGGTCGTACCCCAGAAACGCTGGCGACGTTGATGATGACGCCGCCGGTGTCCTGACCCTGCATCACCCGGTTGGCCTGTTGCGCGCCGTGAAGCGCAGCGATCAGATTGAGCTGGATCACCTTCTCCGAGAATCGCGGCGACGCGGTGGCTGCCTCGGTGAAGGGAGCGCCCCCGGCATTGTTCACCAGAACGTCCAGTCGGCCCCAGCGCTGGACGACTTTGTCGATCATCGCCTCGACCTGCTTGGGATCTCTCACGTCGGCACCGATGAAAAGGGCGCGCTTCCCGCCTCCGCTTGGGAGCTCGTCGGGCTCTTTCCGGCCAGACACCGCCACGTCAGCGCCAGCGTCGAGAAACGCCTCGGCGATCCCGCGGCCGATCCCACGGCTGCCACCCGTGATCAGAACCGCCTTCGCGCTGAAGTCGAAGGGACCGCTCATGTGCCGTAGACCTTGACGAGGGGCTGGGCCTTCGAAAGCAACGACCGAACCGCCTGTCCGACTTCGGCCGCGTCCCAACGCTTGCCAATGTCGACGCTCTGCTCTCGACGATACCCATCGAACACCGTGATCGTTCCGCCAAAGACCTCCCAGACGCGGCCGGTGACGTCCTTGGCCTCCTTGCTGGCGAGCCAGGCCACGAAAGGCGCAACGTTGCCCGGATCATTCACATCGAAGCCTTCGTCGGGCTTCTTCATCGCGTCTCCGAATGCACTCTCGGTCATCCGCGTTCGCGCGATGGGGCAGATCGCGTTGGCGGTGATCCCGTAACGCTCGAGCTCTGCCGCTTGAACCAGCGTCAACGTTGCGATGCCGGCCTTGGCAGCCGAGTAGCTCGACTGGCCGACGCTTCCCAACACGCCTGCGCCCGAGCTCGTATTGATGATCCGTGCATCGACCGGCTCGCCTGCTTTGACCTGCTCGCGCCAATGCGCCGCCGCGTGGCGCGACACACAGAAGTGCCCCTTCAGGTGAACCCGAATGACCGCATCCCACTCGTCTTCACTGCAACTGACAAACATCCGATCGCGAACGAAGCCCGCGTTGTTGACGACGACATCGAGGCGACCAAACGTGTCGATCGCTTGGAGTACGAGGGCTTCGGATTGCCGCCAATCGGCTACGTCGGCGCCGTTGGCGACGGCTTCGCCCCCCATGTCGCGGATCGCCTCGACGACCTCGTCGGCGGGTCCCTGGCCGCTCACCTCTCCGCGGTTGGTGACGCCCAGGTCGTTCACTACGACTTTCGCCCCTTGTCGTGCGAGCTCGAGCGCATGCTCGCGGCCGATTCCGCGCCCTGCGCCCGTTACGATCACCACACGTCCTTCACAAATTTGAGCCATGACTAGACCTCTGGGTCGGCCAATTTGACCATGAGTTTTCCCCGGTGCTCACCAGTGAACAACCGAAGCAGGTGCGACGGAGCGTTTTCCAATCCATCGACGATGTCGTCGCGGTACTTCAGTCGCCCTTCGCGGATCCAGCGCGCAAGGACAGCGCGCGCCTCGTCGTAGCGGCCCGCGAAATCTAAGGTCGTGAAGCCTTCCATTCGGGCGCTCTTCACGAGGAGTTGGAGATAGTTGTCCGGCCCGGGCGGTCGCTCGTCCGCGTTGATTTGAGACATCGCCCCGCAGAGGGCGACGCGGCCGCGGCGATTGAGCCGGGTGAGGGCAGTGTTCAGGATCTCGCCGCCCACGCTATCGAAGAAGACGTCGATCCCCTGGGGACAGGCCTCTTTGAGAGCGATTCGCAGGTCGGCGGTTTTGTAATTGATCGCTGCGTCGTACCCGAGCGCATCGGTCAGCCATGAACACTTGTCGTCACTACCGGTCAGTCCGACAGCACGACAGCCCTTGATCCGCGCGATCTGCCCGACGATCGATCCCACGCCGCCGGCGGCGGCAGAGACCAGTACCGTTTCGCCGTCCCTGGGCCGCCCGACCTCCAAAAGACCAAAGTACGCGGTCAGCCCAGTGCCACCGAGCACGCTGAGCATGGCGTGCAGGGGGATCCCCTCGATCATGTTAACTTTCCCATGCAGATTCGAAACCGGCACCGTGCTGAACGATTCCCAGGCCGCCAGCCCTTGGACGATCTGTCCCGTGAACCATCCCTCCGCGTTCGACTCGACGATTTGGGATAGTGTCCCGCTTCGGATGGGCTCGCCGATCGCGATCGGCGGCAGGTATGACTTCGCGTCGCTCATCCAACCGCGGATCGCAGGGTCGATCGACAGATAGAGATTCTTGAGCAGTACCTCTCCACGGCTGGGGCTCCGAAGGCGCCCCTCGCCACTTTCGAAGTCGTCGTCGGCGGGCGCTCCCACGGGTCGCTTCTTCAATAGAATCTGGCGGTTGGCATCGGTCACGAACGGCTCACTCGTCCCGGGCTTCTAGAGTGAAACATGTTTCATTTTTTGCAACCAGAGCCATACCGGCGCCGGCGCCGCTGACACAGGCCCCGGCACTGACGCTGGCACCGTCCCTGCCACTGTCATAGTCTGCTCGTGCAAACTCGGAGGTGATGCATGCGGTGGGTATTCTTCCTTCTGTTGCTGGTTGGCGCGCTCGCGCTCGTGGGCAGCGACTGCGACCAGGCGCTCTTCGCGCCGATCAGCTGTGAGGACCAGGCCGATTGTGAGATCGCATGCGAGGAGCTTTGCGCCTTGGGAGGTGAAGAGGTCATGTCTGCAGAGTGCGATGCGAACGGCTTTTGTGATTGCCTGTGCATGCCTGCGCAGTGAGATGACCGGCGCGGGTCAGGCCAGCCGTTCGATCACCGCGGCCATGCCTTGGCCGCCGCCCACGCACATCGTCTCGAGGCCGTAACGGCCGCCGCGTGATTGAAGATTATGGATGAGCGTGGTCATGATGCGGGCGCCGGTCTGTCCAAAAGGGTGGCCGAGGGCGATCGCGCCGCCGTTGACGTTGAGCTTGTCGATCGGGATCTCGAGCTCGCGGGCGGATGGCACTACCTGAGCGGCAAAGGCTTCGTTGATCTCGACGAGGTCGATGTCGTTGATCGTCAGCCCCGCGCGAGCGAGTGCTGTGCGGCTCGCCTCGATCGGGCCAAGCCCCATGATCTCTGGGTTGAGCGCGGTGACTGCAGTGGAGACGATGCGGGCGAGCGGGGTCACACCTAGCTCTTGGGCTTTTTTATCGCTCATGACGATCACCGCTGCGGCCCCATCATTCAGCGGACAAGCGTTGCCGGCGGTCACGGTCGCCTTATCGCCCATCTGTTCGAGCAAAACCGGTTTCAACCCTGCGAGCTTCTCCACCGTCGTCCCGTGTCGCGGGCAGTCGTCGGTGTCGACGACCTTGCCAGTCGGAGTCGTCACCGGAGTGATCTCCTCCGCGAAATAGCCACTCTTCTGTGCAGCCTCTGCGCGTTGTTGCGAGAGCGCCGCAAACTCATCCTGTTCTCGTCGAGAGACGGACTTGTACTGCGCGACGTTCTCCGCGGTTTGAAGCATGGTGATGTAGACATCCGCCAAACCGCCCGCGGGCTCCCAATCCCCGCCTTCGCCGGCCATGTACCTCGCCATCCGTGCTTCGGCCTCGGCAAACTTAGGATTCTTGGTGTTCTTCATGCCGTCGGCCGTGCCGAGGCCAAATCGGCTGACGCACTCGATGCCCGCTGCGACGAAGCAATCACCTTCGCCAGCTTTGATCGCATGGGCTGCCATTCGAATCGTCTGAAGCGACGAAGAGCAGTATCGATTGACGGTCGTTCCGGGAACGTGCGGCAGCCCGCTCAGCAGGCTGACCACGCGCCCGACGTTGTAGCCCTGCTCTCCCGCAGGTTGTGCGCAACCGAGGATCAGATCTTCGACGAGAGCCGGATCGAGGTTCGGTACTTTTGCGAGGGCGGCCTGGACGATGATCGCTGCCAGGTCATCGGGCCGCATCTCGATCAATGAGCCCTTAAGAGCGCGTCCAATGGGGGTGCGTGCGGTGGACACGATCACGGCTTCAGGCATATTTACTCCTCGATAAAGGTCGAATCTCGCGCATCGCGCAGTGGTTGCTTTAGCACTTTTCCGGTGGCATTGCGCGGCAAGGGCTCTTTTCGAACCTCCCACTGGCTTGGCACCTTGTAATAGGCGAGAGCCTTGGCCACCCAATCCCGAAGCTCCTCGGTCGCGACTTCGCGGCCTTCGCGGAAGACGACGACCGCCTTTACCTCTTCACCCAGATCGGGGTGTTGCACCCCGAGCACGGCTGCTTCGGCCACCGCGGGGTGCGCCTGCAAGCGCTGCTCGATCTCGAAGGGGTATACATTCTCGCCGCCACGCAAGATCAAGTCGCGCTTGCGCGACGCGATGTAAAGCCGTCCGTTTTCGAATCGACCCACATCGCCGGTCTTGAGCCACCGGCCAGGCTTGATCGCTTTGGCCGTCGCCTCGGGATCCTCCCAGTACTCGAGCATGACGAGGGGGCCGCGTAGGTGAATTTCACCTTCTTCACCGTCGGGCAACGGATTGCCGTCCTCGTCGCGAATCTCGACATCCACGATGGGCACGGGTCGGCCGACCGAAGACGGATCCTTCGTCAGCTCCTCGCCAGCATTCAAGGTTGCAAACGCCGTCCCCTCGGTCAGGCCGTAACCGACCCCCATCGTGTGGCTGCACTGAGGCCAGCGCTCCTGCGCCTTTTCGAGAAGACTTGATGGGATCGGTGATCCTCCGCCGCCCACCGATCGAAGCGAGCTCAAGTCATAGTTGCCTGCGTCGGGGTGGCTCAAGAGCCGGTTCAACACCGTGGCCGTGTAGCCCCAGCCCGTCACTTTCTCCCGTTCGATCATTCCGAGAACCGCCTTGGGATCGAACCGACCCATCGGCCACACGGTCTTGGCGCCGCCGGCAAGTCCGGTCATGGCTGCACAGTGGAGCCCAGAGACGTGAAAGAGGGGACTCGTCACGAGCACGGTGTTTGGAAGTTGCGGAAGCTCGGCTTGCTTGGGGTTGGCCATCATCAAGCGGGCGCCGTGAAAGAACGCCACCATCAGCATGTTGGTCATGTTGCCATGGGTGTGCACCACGCCCTTGGAGCGCCCAGTGGTTCCGCTGGTGTATAAGATGACCGCTGGATCGCTCTCGTCGATCGGTTGCGTAGGCATCGCACCACTGACGTAGTCGGCAAGCAATCCGTCGAAGTCATCTTCGACGATGACCATCGGTATCCCGAGTGCGCCAGTGATTCTCTCGGCTCGCTTGCGATCCGCGATCAGAAGCTTGGGCTTGCTGTGGCCAATCGCGTAGCGGATTTCATCCTCGGTCCACCAGCCGTTGAGGCCTACGCAGATCGCTCCAAGGCTCACCGTCGCCCAAAAGGAGATCACCCACTCCGGACAATTTGCGGCCAGGATGGCTACCCGGTCGCCCGGACTCACACCAAACCGTTGCGAGAACGCGGCTGCCGCGCTTGCGACGAGCCGCTCGTGGTCAGCAAACGTATAGCGCCGTTCAGTATCAACGTCGCGAAACACCATGTACTCGGCGTCCCCAAACTCTCGGGCGCGGAGAAGAATGTCGCGAAGGGACCGGGGCCGGTTGACGAAAACCCGGACACGCTCTCCGAGCACTTCTTCCTCGCCAATTTCGAAGGGTGCTCCAGGAGCAAGGAGCTCTTGCTCGATCGCCACCATTCGGCTCGAGCTCGAGACACCTGCGGCTCTCATCGTGCTCATGACGCCGCTCTCTCCTCGAGCCGACCCCTCAGCCAAGTCTCCGCGGTGGGCACGTCTCGACACACCTTTACCGGAATCGGAATCGGCGTGACCCACACGATTGCCGTCCACAACCCCTGCTGAATCGGGCTCGTGAAAATCAATGCACCACCCGCACAGTTGGTCTTCAAGTGTTGTCGGTCTCGGTTGATCCAATCGACGATGCCCTTTCGTTGCACCGCCGATACCCGGCCGACCCGTTGAGCATCGATCACGACGGCGTACGGGTCTCCGCGACGCGCCCACTCGGACATCTGGTCGATGTGGGCCTGCCACTCGGCATCGTCGCACACCCCCTCATACGTCATCCGGTAGAGCGGGCGATTGGTTTCATCGAAAATGACTCGACCCATGATCTTCGCCCACGAGTCTATCCCACGCCGCGTGGCTTACAACGTGTATCCTCCATCGACGAACAGGGTCTGGCCAGTGATGTACCCGGCTCGCGAGGAAGCCAAGAACACGGCCGCGTCGGCGACTTCTTGCGGAGTGCCGAAGCGCCGAAGCGGCGTGCTCTTCGTCGCCGCGTCGATCCACTCTTGGCTCAGCTTGCCGCTTTGCACCAGCTTTGGAAACATCCCCGCGTCAACCACGCCCACCGCCACGTTATTCGCGCGAACTCCGTACCGGCCTTCTTCGCGCGCGATCGCATGCACTAAAGCCTCGTTCGCTCCTTTTGGCGCAATCGACAACACATCGCCCGGAGGAAAGCGCTTGAGCCCCGCCGAGCTGATGAACACGATCGACCCCTTAGACTTTCGCAGGTGCGGGAGCGCTGCGTGCACGATGTGGAAGAAGCCGTTTACATCCCAGTCGATTATGTTGCGCCATTGTTCCGGGGTCACTTGGCTGACGTAGGGCTGGTCGATGTAAGTGCCGGCGGCGTGGACGATCGTATGGATCGACCCGTGCTCCTCGACGAGCGAGTCGAGGCATCGTGTTACCGATTCGAGGTCTTCGAGCGAAATCTCGTGTACGGAGCAAGTGACCCCCGTACCGCGAATCTCCTTGGCCACGTTTTCGGCTGCCGCTTCATTCTTGCGATAAGTGATCGCAATAGCGACTCCCCGTCCGGCAAGGGCACGCGCGACTGCGCTTCCGATGCCCCCGCTGCCCCCCACGACCAGGGCCACGCCCTTCGGAAACTCATCCATGCGCACGCTCCCTCAGCTCGAATTTCACCACCTTGCCGGTCGCGTTGCGGGGTAGGGCATCGAGCACTTCGACTTTACGAGGCACCTTGAAGTTCGCCATGTTGTCGCGGCTCCAAGCGATCACTTGCTCGGGCGTGATCGATTTGCCCGGCGCGGGCACGACGAAGGCCATCCCCACCTCGCCGAGGCGTTCATCGGGCACTCCGATGACCGCGACCTCCCCGATCCCAGGCATGGCGAGAAGCGTGTTTTCGATCTCGGCTGGATAGGCGTTGAACCCTCCCACGATGAACATGTCCTTCAGTCGGTCCGTGATCTTGATGTATCCGCGCTCGTCCAAGGTACCGATGTCGCCGGTATGGAGCCACCCATCGGCATCGATCGCCTTTCTGGTCTCTTCTTCCGCATCGAAGTAGCCCTTCATCACGTTGTAGCCTCGCACGACGATTTCTCCCGGCTCGTTGGGTGGCATCGGATTGCCATCGCGATCCACGATCCTCACCTCGACGCCGGGGATTGCCCGGCCGCTCGTCGTGGCGATCGTTTCCGGGTCGTCGTCCAATCGACACATCGTCACGACGCCGCAGCTCTCAGTGAGCCCGTACGCCGTGATAACCGTCTCGAAGCAAAGCTCGTCCTTCATGCGGTAAATCAGCTCCACCGGAATGGACGCCGCGCCGGTCACCGCCAGGCGAAGGCTCGAGATATCGAAGCTGGCTCGGTCAGGATGGAGCAGCAGCGATTGATAGAGCGCAGGGGGGCCAGGTAGCATCGTGATGCGGTCTTGCTGCACGCGCTTCAGCACGACATTCACGTCGAAGATCGGTTCTGGGAAGCTCGTGGCACCCCTCATGAGTGCGGAAAACCAACCCGCCTTGTAGCCAAAGCTGTGAAAGAACGGCAACACGATCAGGTAGCGGTCGCCTTCTCGAAGACCGACGATCGAGCTCCAGGTGTCGAACACACGCAGGTTCTGTGCGTGCGTGCACATCGCGCCCTTTGGCTTCCCCGTGGTCCCGGACGTGAAGAGAATGTCGGCGATGTCGTCGGGGTCGATCTCGGCGGCACGTTGCCTTGCCGCGTCGGGTGGGACGTCTTTCGCACGCGCCAAGAAGCTTGGATAGGCCAGGGTTCCCTGAGGGGCGTCGCCGCGAAGCACGACCACATTCTCGAGCTCAGGCAGCTCGGCGCCTGCGTCGCGAAGCAACGCCACATAGTCGACGTCGAGAAACCCCGTCACCGTGAACAGCACTTTGGCCCCGCTCTTTTCGAGCAAGTACGCGGCCTCGAGACCTTTGTACCGTGTGTTCACCGGCACCATCACGCCCCCCGCCGTGTTGATGGCAAGCGCGGCGACGATCCACTCCCACATGTTTGGAGCCCAAATCGCGACGCGGTCGCCTCTTTTTACGCCGATCGCGATGAGGGCTCGCGTGGCTTCGTCCACGCGTTCGGCCAGGCGTGCGAAGCTGATCGTCGTGTTGCCGTCGATGATCGCACTGGCATCGCCCAGAATTTCCGCTTGTCGGGCGACCAGGTGCGCAATCGTCTGGGCTTGCGGATCCTGACGAGCTGAGTCGGTCATCGCGGCTCCTTTTAGCACGCCCATTTTGCATCGCTTCTTTGTGGTTGTTACATCCCCATTTACGGATTGACCACCGGTGTAACGACGTCATAGTGCGGACTTTCTTACCGGAGCTGCGGCCCTGTCTTGGGCACGGTTTCTACAACAGTCTTATCTTATGAAGTGGGATTGGGACACAGATCCGATCTACGAATCGGAACGCATACGAATAGACAAAACGAACTCGCCGTTCGTCGTCTATTGCTACAAGCTTCCGCGGCAAATCACAGACGAAGAGATTCAGCTGATGCTGAGTCTCGCCGACCTCCACCTCGAACGGAACCTCCCGTATCTCGCCTTGGTCGAGCTCAAACGCGGGAGCGGCATCATCGCTGCCCGGCAGCGCCGAATGTTCGCCGAGTGGTTGGAGGATCGGCGCGACCAACTCGACCGGAACGACTGCAGCACGGTGGTCATCGTTCCCGAGCCGATTTTCCGGGCGGTTCTGCGCGTGGTGTATCGTTTTCGTGCGCCTCCGATCCGTACGATCACGGCGGCCGACGTGCCTGGGGCGGCCGCCGCAGTTCGAAGTGAGCTCCAGCGTATGGGTCAGCTCATAACCCCGGAGATCGAAGCGTTGCTCCGGCGGCTCGCCAGCTAGAGTACCTGTCGGCTTGACCCGCGCACTGAAACGCGTTTCACTTCTGCCCTGCTTCGAGGGGATACGCGTTGGGCATCTCGCACGAATTCATTGACGGAATCGCCGAAGTCGTCGTTGATTATCCACCGGTCAACGCGATACCCGTGCGTGGCTGGTTCGAGCTGGCCGAAGTCATCGCCGAGCTCGCCAACGATCCAGACGTCCGGGCCGTCATCCTCCGCGCCGAGGGTCGCGGCTTCAACGCGGGGGTCGACATCAAAGAAATGCAGGCCACCGAGGGCTTTGATGCGCTCTTGGGCGCCAACCGCGGTTGTTGGGAGGCGTTCAGGGCGGTCTACGAATGCAAGGTTCCCGTGATCACCGCGGCGCACGGGTATTGTCTAGGCGGCGGAATTGGCCTCGCCGGCAACTCGGACATCATCATCGCGGCCAAGGGCACCGAGTTCGGGCTTCCGGAGGTAGATCGAGGCGCGCTAGGGGCCGCGACGCATCTCGCCCGTCTCGTCCCCCCGCTCAAAATGCGCGCGATGGTGCTGACGTGTGAGCCTGCGACCGCCGAAGAGCTCCACCGTTGGGGCTCGGTTCACGCGGTCGTCGAACCCGGCGAGCTCGTCGCAAGAGCGCGAGAAGTGGCACAGACCTTCACCAAAAAGCAACCGCGGGTCGTTCGGGCGGCCAAAGAGTGCCTCAACAACATCGACCCGGTGGACGTCAACCGATCATATCGCTTCGAGCAAGGCTTCACCTTCGAGCTCAACTTGGCAGGTGTGGCCGATGAGGCGCGGGACGCGTTCGTCGAAAAGCGAGACCCCAGAGCCGACAAGAAGTGAGGTTAGTTCGTGATCGACAAACGAATGACGGCGGACGAAGCCGTTGCCGACGTTACCGATGGCATGACCATCGGCTTCGGAGGCTGGGGTTCGCGCCGAAAGCCGATGGCGTTCGTGCGGGCTCTGGTTCGTAAGGGCGTCCAAGACCTGACCGTCGTGTCTTACGGCGGACCCGACGTGGGGATTCTCTGTGCGACCGGCCAGGCGAACAAAGTGATCTACGGGTTCGTCTCGCTCGACTCGATCCCGCTCGAGCCCCACTTCCGAAAGGCACGCCAGAACGGCACCATCGAGGCCGTCGAGCTCGATGAAGGGATGTTTCTGCTGGGACTTCGAGCCGCGACCCAGCGCCTGCCATTTCTCCCCACGCGCGCGGGCCTCGGGTCGGACGTATTGAAGATCAATCCCCATCTGAAAAAAGTGAAGTCGCCCTACGACGATGGCGAAGAGCTCGTCGCCGTGCCCGCCCTCGAGCTCGACGTGGCGTTCGTACACATGAATCGAGCGGATGCCTCGGGCAACGGCCAAGCGCTCGGGCGCGACCCGTACTTCGATAACCTCTTCTGTATGTCTGCGCGCCAGGCCTACATGAGCTGCGAAGAGCTCGTCTCTACTGCGGAGCTCACACGCGGCGGTCCTCTTCAGAGCCTGCTCATCAATCGCATGATGGTGCGAGGGGTCGTCGAAGCGCCGGGTGGTGCGCATTTTACCGAATGCCCACCCAACTACCCGAGAGATGAGAAGTTCCAACGCAAGTACGCCGCGACAGCCAAGGACGACGACGCATGGAAGGCGTTTCGGGCGAGCTATCTCGACGTCACCGAGGCGGAATATCAGAAGTCGGTGGCGTCATGAGCGTCCGCGAGGCCACGCGAGCTGACATCTGCGCCTTGGCGATCGCGGAATGCTTCCGCAATGATGGCGAGATCCTCGTGAGTGCAATGGGTACCACGCCGAGCCTTGGTGCGCGGCTGGCGAAGGCGACGTTCGAGCCAAACCTGTTGATGACCGACGGGTACAATCTTCTCCTCCGACGAGCGCTTCCGCTCGGAGCCACGCCGACCGACGACGATATCGAGGGCTGGATGCCTTTCGGTTCGGTCTTCGACACGCTTTGGTGGGGACGCCGGCATGTGATGATGGGTGCTTCTCAGATCGATCAGCTCGGCAACCAGAACATCGCCTGCATCGGTCCATGGCAGCACCCCAAGGCCCAACTGCTCGGCGTCCGTGGCGCACCGGGTAACACGATCAACCACACGACGAGCTACTGGGTGCCCAACCACGACGCGCGGGTCTTCGTACCGAGCGTCGATATGGTCAGCGGGGTCGGGTACGATCGAGCCGCGTCGCTCGATGACTCCAGTAGCCGGTTTCATGAGATCCGCCGGGTGGTGACCAATCTCGGCGTCTTCGATTTCAACACGCCGGATCACCGCATGCGCTTGGTTTCGGTTCATCCCGGCGTCGAGGTCGACCGGGTTCTGGCAAGCACCGGGTTCGAGCTCGTGGTCCCCGATCGACTGGACACCACCCCCGTCCCGACTCCAGATCAACTTTCGGCCCTTCGTGAGCTGGATCCACAGGGGCGCGCCCAAAAGGAAGTCGCGGCATGACACACCCCACGTTGCACACCCGGATCTGCGATCTGTTCGGCGTGCAGTACCCGATTGTCCAGACCGGGATGGGCTGGGTTTCTGGTGCGAGCCTCACCTCTGCGACGAGCGAAGCCGGAGGCCTCGGTATCCTTGCGGCGGCGACCATGACGTTCGACGAGCTTGCCGACGCGATCGCCAGGCTCAAGGACCGCACGACCAAGCCTTTCGGTGTCAACCTTCGAGCTGATCAAGCCGACATCATGGATCGCGTGGATCTACTGATCCGCGAGAAGGTCAAGGTCGCGAGCTTCGCGCAGGCGCCTGGCGAAAAAGTCGTCAAGATTCTCAAAGACGCCGGCGTCGTCACGATGCCGACGATCGGCGCCCGCCGCCACGCAGAGAAGGTGCAAGCTTGGGGTGTCGATGCAGTGATCGCGCAAGGCCAAGAGGGTGGTGGTCATACCGGCCAGATTCCAACCTCGATCCTGATCCCTGATGTGGTTTCCGCGGTCGACATCCCTGTCATCGGGGCGGGCGGTTTCCGCGACGGCCGCGGCCTGGTGGCAGCGCTGGCGCTCGGCGCGTCCGGGATCGCGATGGGTACCCGTTTCCTTCTCACCAAGGAGAGCCAGGTTCCCGAGCACGTCAAACAGATCTACCTCGGCACGAAGCCCGACGGTACGGTGGTGACCACGGCGGTGGATGGGTATCCGCAGCGCGTCATACGGACCAAGCTCATCGACCGACTCGAAAAGGCGGGCGCCATCGCGCGCTTCCCCAAGGCTGCGATGAACGCGCTCTTGCTGATGAAGGTCACCGGAACGTCGCTGCTCGCGCTCATCAAAGAAGGGCTCGCGATGAAGAAGAACCAGGAGCTGACCTGGTCGCAGCTCGCGATGGCCGCCAATGCGCCAATGCTGACCAAGGCGTCGATGGTGGACGGCAAAGTCGAGGCTGGTATCTTGCCGACGGGGCAGGTCACGGGGGTGATCGACGAGATCCCTTCGGTCGCGCAGCTGATTCAACGCATCGTAAGTGAAGCGGAACAAACCCTGGCTCGCCTGGGAGCATGAGTCGTTTCGATGGACCTCGACTTCACAGCTGACGAAGAGGGTTTTCGTAAGGAGTGCCGCACCTGGCTCGAGGCCAACGTGCCGACCGACGAACTGCCATCGGGCGACACCCGTGAGGGGTTCAAGCAGCACATCGAGTGGGAGAACGAGCTGTTCGATGCCGGTTGGGCTGCGGTGTCCTGGCCGAAGCAGTACGGCGGGCGGGAAGCATCGTTGATCGAGTGGCTGATCTTCGAAGAGGAGTACTATCGAGCTGGAGCGCCGAGCCGCGTCACCCAAAACGGGATTTTCCTGTTGGCTCCCACGCTCTTCGAGTTTGGGACCGACGAGCAGAAGGAGCGAATCCTCAGGCCCATGGCGCGCGGCGATGTGACTTGGGGCCAGGCATGGTCCGAGCCAAACGCCGGAAGCGATCTTGCCTCGCTGACGAGCACAGCCCGGCGCGTCGAAGGCGGCTGGCGCCTGACGGGACAGAAGACATGGTCCACGCGCGCTGCCTTTTGCGATATGGCCTACGGGCTTTTCCGTACAGACCCAGCGCAAACCCGACATCGGGGCTTGAGCTATTTCATGTTCCCGCTTCGCACCAAAGGAGTGACGGTGCGCGGGGTGGATCGCCTCGATGGCGACGAGGGGTTCGCCGAGATCTTCCTCGAAGACGTGTTCGTCCCCGACGCCGACATCATCGGGGAGGTCGATCAAGGGTGGAGGGTCGCAATGGCGACCACGGGCTCCGAGCGCGGATTGACCCTTCGAAGCCCCGGTCGGTTCATGGCGACGGCCTCCCGACTGATCGACCTCTACCATCGACATCGCGACCGATCCGACCCGGTCCTTCGCGATCGGGTCATTCAGGCGTGGATGGATGCGCAGGCATACCGCTGGTTCACGTTTCAGACCGTGACCCGGATGATGCAGGGCGAATCGATCGGGGCCGACTCGAGCATGAACAAGGTGTTCTGGTCCGAAATGGACGTGCGCACCCACGAAACGGCCCTTGCGCTGATCGGTGAGTTGCTGGAGCTCGATGAAGGCGCGGAGAGTGCGGTCGACCAAGGCCAGTGGATGAAGGGCTTTCAGTTTGCGCTGGCGGGGCCGATCTACGCCGGCACCAACGAAATACAGCGCAACATCATTGCCGAACGCGTGCTCGGGCTCCCTCGAAAGTGACCACGATGCGGTTCGCCTTCACCGATGATCAACAGATGCTGCGCGACACCGTTCGAGACGTGTTGCAACGCGAGTGTGCCCCCGAGGTCGTTCGCGCGGTATGGGAGGGTCGCCCCGAGGCCGCCGCTTCAGTATGGGCCACCCTCGCCGAAACCGGCGTCATCGGCATGACGGCTCCGCAAGACGCGGGCGGGATGGCGATGAGCGAGCTCGATTGGATCTTGCCGTTCGAGGAAATCGGGTATGCAGCGTTGCCCGGGCCTCTCGTCGAGACCATCGCCGTCGGGATGCCCCTTCTCGATGCAGTCGGAACCGACGCCCAGAAAACCCAGTGGCTCGAGGCCGCCGCGACGGGCCACGCAAAGATAGTCGTCGCTTTCGAAGATCAGGCCATCGTGCCCTACGCCGCTTCAGCGGATGTCCTCATCGCAGAGCGGGGCGGGGTGGCTTACTGCCTTCCGATGTCCGAGGTGTCCGCGGTTCCCGAGCGATCGGTCGACCGGGCCCGGCAACTTGCGCGCATAACCTTTGAAGAAAGCGAAGCTCACCGCATGCGAAGCGACGTCGAGGGCCACGCGCTCTTGTCCCTTGCCAAGGAGCGCGCCACCCTCGCGACCGCCGCCCAACTGGTGGGCCTCAGTCGTCGCATGCTCGACATGGCGGTGCAGTACGCCAAGGATCGAGAGCAATTCGGCAAGCCGATCGGCGCGCAGCAAGCGGTGAAGCACCGCCTCGCCAACGCGCTGATCCAGCAGGAATTCGCGCGTCCGATGGTCTACCGGGCCGGTTGGTCGCTGGCAACCAATCAAGCGACCGCCGAGGTCGATGTTTCCCTCGCCAAGATCTATGCAGGCGAGGCTGCAACTTTCGTGGTTAAGCAGGCGCTGCAGGTCCACGGTGCGATCGGCTACACGATCGAATGCGACCTCCACATGTGGATGAAACGCGCATGGGCGCTCGCCGCGACCCGGGGCGATTCGGCGTTCCACCGGGAGCGTGTGGGGCGCCATGTCCTGTGAGTTCGGGGGCGGCGCCTTGCGGGAGGCGACCGCTACGTTTACAAATAGCCAAATAGCGAGGTTTAGATGGCTGAAGCATATATCGTTGAAGCAGTTCGTTCACCGGTCGGAAGAAAACGCGGCGGACTGAGCGAAGTTCACTCTGCAGACCTTGGCGCCCACGTGATCAAAGGCCTGGTCGAGCGCACCGGGATCGACCCTGGGGTCGTCGAAGATGTGGTTTTCGGGTGCGTCGACACCGTGGCCACCCAGGCCGGCGACATCGCTCGCACTTGCTGGTTGGCTGCGGGCTATCCGGAGCACGTCCCAGGCGTCACCATCGACCGCCAGTGTGGCTCGTCTCAGCAGGCGGTCCACTTCGCGGCGCAAGGTGTGATGAGCGGCACGCAAGACGTCGTCGTTGCAGGCGGCGTTCAGAACATGAGCATGATTCCCATCGGCGCTTCGATGATCGCTGGCAAAGAGCTCGGCATTCGCGATCCGTTTTCGGGTTCCGTGGGCTGGACCGAGCGCTACGGTGACAAGCCGGTCAATCAATTCTACGGCGCCGAGATGATCGCCAAAGAGTGGGACATTTCGCGCGAAGAGCTCGAGCAATTTGCGCTCGAGAGTCATCGGCGTGCAATCCGGGCCCAAGACGAAGGGCGCTTCGATCGCGAGATCATTCCCTTTGGCAACGTCACTGCCGATGAAGGCCCTCGCCGAGACACCACGCTCGAAAAGATGGCCGCGTTGCCGGTGTTGATGGACGGTGGTCGCTTGACGGCGGCGGTCGCAAGCCAGATTTCGGATGGCGCTGCAGCGATCCTCGTCGCCTCCGAAAAGGCGCTCAAGAAGCACAACCTCAAACCACGCGCTCGGATCCATCATCTCAGTGTCCGTGGCGAGGATCCGATTCGGATGCTGTCCGCTCCCATTCCTGCGACGAAGTACGCGCTCGAAAAGGCGGGCATGAGCCTCGACGACATCGACCTTGTCGAGATCAACGAAGCCTTTGCTCCCGTGGTGGTTGCTTGGGCCAAAGAGCTGGGTGCCGACCTGAGCAAAGTGAACGTCAATGGCGGCGCAATCGCGCTCGGCCACCCGCTCGGCGCCACCGGCGCCAAGCTCATGACGACCCTTCTTCACGAGCTCGAGCGCACCAATGGCCGATACGGCCTGCAGACGATGTGCGAGGGCGGCGGCCAGGCCAACGTCACGATCATCGAACGTTTGAGCTGAGGCCGAGAGACCCCAAAGTCACGTCTGGCGCACTGGTTTGGTCGACGGCTGTGAAATTTCGCACAAAATTATGCCTCTTTGTCGACACCAGCTCCTGGGTTCGGCATCATGTACGTATAGGTCGCAGCGTGGACTACGCGTCCGTGGCGGATCATGTCCAAGTCACCCAAGAAGCATTCCAATCGGCCCCGCCCCCTCCGCAAGAACTCCGAGGTGCGGCGCGCCACAAACCCGGACAACCGCCGCCAGGCAGAGCGTTGGCCGTCCGATGCGCGCATCGAGATTCTGAGTCCGATTCAGCAAGAGGCCGTCGCACTCGATGTCAGCGCCACCGGCGTACAGTTATCGCTCGACGGTTGGCTTTCGACGGGTACGTTTTGTGATCTCCGGATCACCACTCACACCGGTCGCGAGATCTACAAGCGCGCTCGTGTGATTTGGGCGCGACGGGTCGGCGAAGAATGCGTTGCCGGGTTGCATGTGGTCGGTTCGATCACTCCGCCGAGACCCAAAGAGCTGTAGCGGCGTCTGGCGCGACTGAAGGGTCCATGTAGACTCGGCCGCCTTCCTGATGGCGCATCCCCCGCCGATTCGCACTTCTAAGGCGGTTTTTTAGCCCGGCGACACGGCGGCTTGACGGCGCCCCCTCCACAAAATAGAACACGTTTCACTCCGTTTTACCCTTTTTCGTAGGCCGAACCGGGAGGTGAACATGGCCAAAGTAGCCAACACACAAGAGTATTTCAGCACCCTGGCAGAGCGCTTCGTGGCCGACGGGGCCAAGGGCGTGACCGCGACGATGCAGTACAGCCTCAGCGGGGACGGGGGCGGTGACTGGGTCGTCACGATCGACGATGGCGAATTCAAAGGCGTCGAGTCCGGTATCGTCGACAAGCCAACGCTTCACATCATGATGGACGCCGCGAAGTTCATCGAGATGGCCAACGGGGACCTCGACGGACGAAAAGCGTTCCTGACGCGAAAGCTCAAAGTGAAGGGCAATATCGCCCTCGCCCAAAAGATGCAGAAGTTCTTCCCGCAGGGCTGACGACGCAGCGAAGGACACCGATGAGCGACTTCCTTTCGGCCCCGTACGTGCTCCAATACACGTACACCCGAAGCACCGGACCCGTGATCGGCCGGTTCTTGGAGAGCCTTCGCTACGGTGTGCTCGAAGGCGTCAGGACAGCCGATGGCGGAGTGCTTTGCCCGCCGCTCGAATACGACGAAAAGGGTGAGGCTACGACCGGCGAGTTCATCCAGCTACGGCCGGTCGGCACGGTGAAGTCGTGGACATGGGTGCCCGAGCCGCGAAAAGGGCATCCATTAGATCGTCCGTTTGCGTTTGCACTGATTCAGATCGACGGCACGGACAACGCCATGGTGCACGTCGTCGATGCCGAGAAGCCGAAACGAATGAAGACCGGCATGCGCGTTCGTGCCCGTTGGGCCGAGGAGCGCAACGGCACGATTCGGGACATTGCCTGTTTCGAGCCGGTCCTTCCCTATCTTCCGGGGCCGGTTCATTTGGACTACGACGTCAGGCCCGGACAGCACTACACGGCGTTTCTCCGGGGGCTCCAGGAAGGCAAGCTCATCGGAGGCTGCGATTCCCAGTCGGGCAAAGTCTACGTGCCCCCACGTGCGGCGGATCCGTTCACAGGGAATCCCACCAGCGAGTACGTCGAAGTCGCCGACACAGGGGTCCTCACGACCTTCACGATCATTCGTATTCCCTTCGAGGGTCAGAAGCTCAAGCCGCCATATTGCTTCGGCGCAATCGTGCTCGATGGGGCCGACATGCCGATCTATCACCTGATCAGCGGCGTACCCTACGACCAGATTCGCATGGGGATGCGGGTGAAAGCCAAGTGGAAGCCCCGAGAAGAATGGGAGACTTCGCTCGAGAACATTCTCTACTTCGAGCCGACGGGCGAGCCGGACGCACCGTTCGAGAGCTATGAGGAGCACCTCTGATGCGCAACGTGGCCATCGTTTCGTTCGCGCAGCTTCCGTCGGTTCGCGTTTCTCATGCGACCGACGAGGCGGAGCTCGTGCAGCCGGTGACATCCCAAGCGATGAAGCAGGTGGGCATCACCCAAGATGACATCGGGTTCACCTGCTCGGGGAGCACCGACTACCTGCCGGGGCGTCCGTTTTCGTTCGTCGCCGCCGTCGATGGTCTCAAGGCATGGCCGCCCATTCGGGAGTCACACGTCGAGATGGACGGCGCGTTTGCCCTCTACGAAGCCTGGGTGCGATTGCTCCACGGCGACATCGATACCGCTCTGGTGTTCTCGTTCGGTAAATGCTCACTGGGCCCGGTGCCGGACGTGCTGAACTTGCAGAACGATCCGTACTACGTGCAGCCGCTAGGGCTCGACTCGATCAGCGCGGCTGCCCTACAGGCCCAGGCCCTCATCGACGCCGGCAAGGCGACCGAGCGTGACTTCGCCGAGGTCGCGGTACGCAATCGCAAAAACGCGCTCGGCAATCCGAACGCCCAGATCAAGGGCGACTTCGGGGTTGACGAGCTCCTGGAGGAGCCATACCTGAGCTCCCCACTCCGCAAGAGCTTCTGTTCGCCGTTGTCGGACTCGGCAGCCGCCATCGTTCTGGCGGCAGGGGATGCGGCGAAGAAGCTTACCAAGCGTCCCGCCTGGATCCGGGGGATCGACCATCGCACCGAGCCGCATTCGCTCGGGCAGCGTGATCTCACCTCCTCACCGTCCGCCAAGCTTGCGGCCGAAAAGGCCGGGGTGGGCAAGGGGAAGGTCGACCTCGCGGAGCTTCATGCACCGTTTGCTCATCAGGAGCTCATCCTGCGCGAGGCGCTGGGTCTCGGAGACGATGTGAATGTCAATCCTTCGGGGGGCGCGCTTGCCGCCAACTCGCTCATGACGGCCGGTCTCATTCGGTTCGGCGAAGCTGCGAGCCGGGTCCTCGCCGGCAAAGCGGATCGCGCGGTCGCGCACACGACCAACGGCGTTTGCCTTCAGCACAACCTAGTTGCCGTTTTGGAGGGAGAATAGTGGCTGAGCAGTGCGCCGTCGTCGGTATCGGGCAGACCAAGCATCGGGAGAGCAGGCGAGACGTGTCGATGCCTGGCCTGATCCGGATCGCGGCGCTCGAGGCCCTCGAAGACGCTGACATGACCTTCAAGGACGTCGATGCGATCGTGATCGGGACAGCGCCGGACATGTTCGAAGGCATCATGATGCCCGAGCTCTTTCTAGCCGATGCCCTCGGCGCTGCCGGCAAGCCGATCTTTCGGGTGCATACGGCCGGCTCGGTTGGCGGCTCCACCGCGGTCGTCGCCTCTCACCTCGTGCAAGCCGGGGTACACGAAAAAGTTCTCACGGTGGCGTTCGAAAAGCAGAGCGAGTCGAACGCGATGTGGGCCCTATCCCCCGCGATTCCGTTTCAGCCGCAGCTCGTGGCAGGCGCTGGGGGCTACTTCGCGCCGCTGATCCGGTCATACATCCGCCGCGCGGACGCGCATCCCGACACCGGCTGCATGGTCGCCGTCAAGGACCGCGCGCACGGCATGCTCAATCCTCACGCTCATCTGCACCTAGACCAGTCGCTCGAGGAAGTGAAGGCTGCGCCCATGTTGTGGGATCCGATTCGTTACTCCGAAACGTGTCCCTCCTCGGACGGCGCAGTGGCGATGGTGCTCGTGAACCAGCAACAGGCCAAACGAGTGAAGAACCCAGCGTGGGTGAAAGGCACCTCGGTACGGACCGAACGCACGTTCTTCGCCGGTCGTGATCAGGTCAACCCCCGGGCCGGACAGCAGTGCGCCAAGGACGTTTACGACCAAGCCGGGATCACCAACCCGCCGGTGGAGATCGACTGCGCGGAGATCTACGTTCCGTTTTCGTGGTTCGAGCCTATGTGGCTCGAGAACCTCGGGTTTGCCGAAGAGGGATTGGGCTGGAAGATGACGATGGAGGGGAAGACGAAGCTCGGGGCAGACATGCCCATCAACATGTCGGGCGGGGTCATGTGCACCAACCCGATCGGCGCGAGTGGCATGCTTCGATTTGCCGAGGCCGCGCGCCAGGTGCGCGGTACGGCGGATCAACATCAAGTGGATGGGGCCAAGGTCGCCCTCGGTCATGCGTTCGGCGGCGGCTCTCAATTCTTTGCGGCGTGGATCGTGAGCTCGGAGCGCTGAGTAGGAGAATCTGACGTGGAATACAACCTTGCAGATTTGTACGAAGCGATCGCGGATGCGGTCCCGGACAACGAGGCGCTTGCTTCGGGCGATGTGCATCTCACCTACGCGGAGCTCGACAAGCGTGCGAATCGTCTGGCGCACTTCCTGCAGTCGCGAGGAATCGATGCCGGTGACCACGTTGGGCTGCATCTCTACAATGGGCACGAGTTCGTCGAAGCGATCTTGGCGCTCTTCAAGATACGGGCAGTCGGCATCAACGTGAACTACCGGTTCGTGGCGCCCGAAGTGCGCTACATGATCGAGAACGCCGACCTCAAAGGCATGATCACGCAGCGCCGCTTCGTTCCGGTCATCAATGATGCTTCAGAGGGGTTTGAGCCTTTCAAGGCGCTCATCGTGATCGAAGACGGATCGGACGCCGTCTCGAAGCAAGAGTCGATCGAGTACGAGACCGCGAAGGCCCACGGCTCTGAAGAGCGTGGCTTCGAGCCTCGCTCGGGCGATGACCTCTACATCATCTACACCGGCGGCACGACCGGGATGCCCAAGGGAGTCATGTGGCGGCACGAGGATCTCTTCTTCACCGGGCTTCAGGGAGGCTCCCCGGGCGGCGAGCCGGTGGAATCGCCGGAGCAGCTCGTCGAGCAAGCCAAGGAAGGCTGGTACACGGTTTCCATGCTTCCTTGCGCGCCGTTCATTCATGGCGCCGCCCAGTGGACGCAGTGGATCTGTCACCTCACGGGCGGGAAGCTCGTGCTGCAGCACGGTCCGAGCTTCGATGCCAAGCGCATTCTCTCGTTGGTGGCAGAGGAGGGCGCATCGACGCTTTCACTCGTCGGCGACGCCATGGCCATTCCGCTCGTCGACGAGTTGAAGGCGGGCGACTACGACATGGAGAACCTCGTGGTGATCGCGTCGGCGGGCGCCATCCTCTCCTCGAGCGTCCAAGCCGAGTTGGAGGCGCTCTTGCCGGACGCCATGATCATCAACAGCTTCGGAACCAGTGAATCCGGCGATCTCGGGCGTGCCGCTGGGGACGAGGAGAGCCACGAGGGGCGTCCGTCGTTCTACATGGGCGAGGACGTCACGGTGCTCGACGAGGAAGGAAACCAGGTCGAGCCGGGCTCCGGAAAGATGGGGCTCGTTGCGCGTTCCGGCCGCCTTCCGCTCGGTTACTACAAAGACCCGGAGAAGACCGCCGAGCGGTTCAAGGAGTTCAATGGCAAGCGCTGGGTCGTGCCGGGAGACTTCGCGACCGTCGAGGCCGATGGCCGGATCACCTTCCTCGGACGCGGCAGCAAGTGCATCAATACCGGTGGCGAGAAGGTGTTTCCCGAGGAGGTTGAAGAGGCGCTGAAGGCCCACCCGGACATCGTTGACGCGTTGGTCGTGGGCGTTCCGGATGCCAGGTTCGGCTCGAAGGTCGCAGCGGTCTTCAATACGCGCGACCACAAGGAGCTGACGCTGGAGGAGGTGCAGCAGCACTGCCGGCAGCACGTCGCTGGATACAAGATCCCACGTCAGATCACAATCACGGAGACGGTTTCCCGCATGCCAAGCGGCAAGCCGGATTACAAATGGGCCGAGGAGATCGCCAGTCGGAAGGCAGGCGACTGAGCCTTCGGTTACAAGAGGAAATCATGGCAAAAGCAGCAGCACGAGAAACAGAAGAAGAGCTCTTCCCGGGCTATCCGCGAGGTTGGTTCGTCGTCGGAATCTCGCAAGAGCTCGAGTCCGGCGAAGTCCGACCGATCAAGTACTTCGGTCGCGAGATGGTGCTCTACAGGAGCGAAAGTGGAGTCGCGGTCGTTCACGATGCCTTTTGCCCACACTTAGGTGCCCACCTCGGGTACGGAGGCAAGGTCAAAGGCGAAACGATCGAGTGCCCGTTTCACGCTTGGCGCTTCGACCAGACCGGCAAGTGCGTAGAGGTCCCATACGCCAAGCGCATTCCGCCCCGCGCCTGCGTCAAGAACAATCCCGTGCGGGAGCGCAATGGGCTCATCTTCATGTGGAACGCCCGCGCAGAGGGCGAGCAACCCACTTGGGAGATTCCAGAGATTCCCGAGTACGGCACACCAGGTTGGACCGATTGGGGCTCGGAGCTGATCCACATCAAGACGCATCCCAAGGAGATCGTCGAGAACCTGGCCGACAAAGGCCATTTTGGGCCGGTGCATGGCACGTGGGCCAACGAGTTTGGTAACGACTTCAAAGAGCACATCGGCATTCAGCGCGTGAAAGGCGTCGCTTATCCCCGCGGTGGCGGCGAGGACCACTTCGAGCTGCAGTCCACCTACTACGGCCCCGGGTACATGCTCAGCGAGATGCAGAGCTTGCTTCCGAACATCATGCTCTTGTGTCACACCCCGATCGACGAGAAGAACGTGCATGTCCGCATCGGTGCGATGATCGACATCTCGAGCGTCAAGGAAGGCAAAGAAGAGTTCAAGGAAGGGTATCGGCAGAACATCATCACGGGCTTCCAAGAGGACATTCGAATTTGGGAGAACAAGAAATATCGCGTGCGACCCACTCTATGCGATGGCGACGGCGACGTAGGTGGTCTTCGACGTTGGTATCAGAAATTCTACATGCCTCAGGCAGAGGTGGGTTACTGACTCATGGATGACCGCGCGAAACGCATCGTAGAGACCGCCGTCGAGCTCGCCGAGCGCGACGGTTTCCAGGCAGTGCGCCTCCGGGACGTGGCGGCGACTGCGCAGGTCGCGCTTGGCACGGTCTACAAACGCTTTGCTAGCAAAGAAGAGATTCTGATCGCCGCCCTCGAGCAAGAAAGCGAGAAGCTTGTGGCCAAGCTCGGCAAGAAGGCAGTACCCGGAGAGACCGCACAAGAACGTCTGCACGTCGTGTTCGCGGCCATCACCCGCGGGTTTCTCCGTCGTCCCAACCTGGCCAAGGCGACTGTGCGCTCGCTCGCGTCCGGAGACCCCAACATCACCGAGCGAGTCGCCAGCTTTCACGCCCTCATCACTGCCCTGGTGCTGTCGGCGATTCGCGGAGAAGCATTCGTAGACCAAAGCGAATGGCGCGAAGAGGTCGACCAGCGCGAACACCAGATCGCTTCCGTGCTTCAGAATGTCTGGTTTGCGTCGTTCGTCGGTTGGGCCGGCGGCCTGCACGACGTCTCCCGAGTCCTCGAAGATGTCGACATGACAATCGAGCTACTGTTCGTGAAATAGCGAGGCTTTCATCGAAGTGCTCGATCAATTGAGATGGGTTCTTCCTTGCCCCAAGGGCTGCGAGGAACCGCTTGCCGACGAAGTGCGAGCAATCAACGTCCAAGTCACCGACGTGCGACCGACGGCCGTACACGCGGTCGGGACCCTGAGCGAGGGGTACCGGCTCTGCCTCTGGTCACGGGTTGCTTCGCGCGTTCTCATGCCGCTCGTAACATTCGAGGCCGCGGACGATACGGCGCTCTACGACACCCTGCGAGCCCTTTCCTGGTGGGAGCACTTCGACCCGACCCGGACGTTCGCCATCCGCAGCTCGCAGGCACCGCGAAGCTCGACCCCTTCGCACTACTGGATTCAACGGGCCAAGGACGCGATCGTCGATGCCTTTCGAGACCATGCAGGCACCCGTCCCAGTGTCGACAAGAAATCCCCGGATATCCAGTTTCACCTCCACATCGGCGAGAACACGCACGAGCTCGCGCTCGACTTCTCTGGCGAGGGGCTGCATCGTCGCGGCTACCGACAGAGTGGGGGTAGAGCACCACTCAAAGAGAACCTAGCGGCAGCGATTCTGTATCTCGCCGGTTGGCCCCGCGCCGCGAGTCGGGGGCTCAGCCTGGTCGACCCCACCTGCGGGTCCGGCACCTTGCTGATCGAAGCGGCTTTGATGGCTACCCACTGTGCACCCGGATTGCTCCGTGCACGGTTCGGTTTCGAGAACTGGCTCGCGCATGATGACGCTCTCTTTCTAAAAGAACGAAACGAAGCTGTCGCCGCCCGAAAAGCGGACTGCCCCGCTGCGATCCATGGCTTTGACGCGTCCGAAACGGCTCTTTCGCATGCGCGCGAGAACCTCCGCGCCGCAGGAGTCGAAGAGCACGTCTCGCTAGCTCGTCAACCGGTTACCGAAATGAAAAAGCCCAGTGACCACGGGATCGTTGTGTGCAATCCGCCCTACGGACACCGACTCGGAGAAGCGGGCACCTTGTTTCTCTTCTACCAATCCTTGGGCGACATCTTGAAGAGGGAGTTCGACGGTTGGACGGCATATGTGTTCGCGGCACAGGAAGGGAACCTCAAGCATCTCGGTCTCCGGCCTTCGCGAAAAACCGTCCTCTTCAACGGGGCCATCGAGTGTCGTCTTTTAGAGATACCGATCGTCGGTGTGCCCAACGCCCACACGCAGGCACCAGGATGGAGAAAGCCAAGCGACAAAGCCGAAATGTTCGTCAACCGGATCAGAAAGAACCGGAAGAAGTGGGAGCGTTGGGCGAAACGAAACGACATCGACTGCTATCGACTCTATGACGCGGACATTCCCGAGTACGACGTAGCAGTCGATCGTTACCAATCAAAAGCCGTCGTCCACATATATCAGCGCGCTCACCAAACCGAGGACGACCTCACAAAGCAGCGCATTCAAGACGTGCTGATCACCCTCCCGGAAACGCTCGGCATCTCTGGTGACGATGTGGTCGTCAAGGTTCGGCATCGCCACGACCAAGGCGATCAGTATGCCAGGCTCGCGGAACGAGAGAGCGAGCTCACCGTTGTCGAGGCTGGTCTGCGCTTCGTGGTGAATCTCGAAGATCGGATCGACACGGGCCTCTTTCTCGACCATCGCACTGTTCGTTCGTATGCCCGCAAACACTCTCGCGGCAAGCAAACCCTGAACTTGTTTGCGTATACGTGCTCCGTCAGTGTGGCGGCTGCCGTTGGGGGCGCCAGCCAAACGACCAGCGTCGACCTATCGAACACCTACCTCGATTGGGGGCGTCGCAATTTCGAAGCGAACGACCTCGACGCAAGGAAGCACCGATTCTTCCGAAGCGACGCCATGCGGTGGATCACCAAGAATAGAGATAAGTACGACTGGGTGTTCATCAACCCGCCCACGTTTTCCCGCTCCAAAAAGACCAAAGACGACTTCAACGTTCATCAGGACCACCCGGGGCTGATCGAACAAGCGATGCGATCGGTCCGCCCGGACGGAGAGCTACTCTTTACCACGCACGCGAAGTCCTTCCGCTTGGACAGAGCCATCGAGGAGCGCTACGCAGTCGAGGATTGCGGGAGCAAATTCGTTCCCGAAGATTTTGCACGCTCCCCCTTCGAAGCCTTCCGAATCCGCCGCCTGCCCGGCGGCTAGCGGCCTTTAAACTCGGGTTTCCTTTTCTCGGCAAAGGCGCGTGGGCCTTCTTTGGCGTCTTCGCTCATGAAGACCCGCATCCCGATCTCCGCTTCGATCGGCAGCGCCTCTTTTTCGCGAAGGCACTCGGTCTCGCGAAGGGCCTGGAGGATCGCCTGAACCGCTACCGGACCGTTTCGCGCAATTCGATTCGCGATCTCCATCGCCTTGTCGAGGGCTTGGCCGTCGGGGGTGACGTGCCCGATCAAGCCGTAGCGGTGGGCCTCTTCCGCCGTCATCGTGCGGCCCGTGAGAAGCATGTCCGCCGCAATGGTATATGGAATCTGCCGTCGGAGGCGCACGGTCGATGCGCCGAGGGGGAAGAGCCCGAGCTTGACTTCCGCGACCCCAAACACGGCACTCTCCCCAGCGACGCGGATGTCGGTCGCCTGCAGAATCTCAGACCCACCCGCAATCGCGAAGCCTTCGACCGCTGCGACCAGCGGCTTCTTTAGGGTGAAGCCCTTGAGTAGAGACTTGATGTACGCCGGGTCGTGTTCGGATTCTTCGTATTGCTGGTCGACAGGCTTCTTGTTCATCGCCTTGAGGTCGGCTCCCGCACAGAAGTTGCCCCCCGCGCCGGTGAGGACTGCAACGCGGATTTCGTGGTTCTCGTTGATCTCGTCCCAGGCGTTCGACATTCGATCCAGCATGTCGAGGGAAAGCGCGTTTCTCGCCTGCGGGCGGTTCATGGTCAGCACGAGCACATGGTCGTTCCGTTCGACCAAAAGATCAGGAGAGTCACTCATCGATCGGGCTCCTATTCATCTAACTTGAAGACGCGAATCGCGTTGTCGCGGAGAAACTTAGGCCAAACGTTGTCTTTGAAGGGGACGTTTTGCATGTCGGTGAAGATGCGCTCGAGCGACAAGCCCATCGGAAAGTACCCGGCGTACATGATTTTGTCCGCTCCGCGCGTATTCGCGTAATGGATGATCTCCTTGGGATAGTGTTTGGGGGCAAAGGCGCTCGTGCTGTAGTAGAGGTTCGGATACTTGAGCATCAGTTTCACTGCGAGGTCGACCCATGGCTCACCACCATGCCGCATGACGAACTTGAGCTCGGGAAAGAACCAGCACACCTCATCGATGTGCTCGACCTTCTGAGGTGCCATGGGAATGCGCGGGCCTGGCACACCCGTCGTGATGCAGATCGGAAGGTCGAGCTCGACGCAGGTCGCGTAGATCGGGTAATACCGTTTGTCGTTGATCGGGACCTGGGGGCAGAGGCCAGCGGGAAAGCCCGTGACGGCTTTGATGCCGTGCTCCTGGTGCAGACGCTTGATGGTGCGGACTTCGTTCATGCCGTTGTTGGGGTTGGCGCCGTATGACGGGAAGAATCGGCTGGGGTGATTTCGGCAAGCGTCCAGATTCGTGGAATTAGGCCCCGAGATTCCAAGCATCGCTCGCTCGATTCCCCATTTGTCCATCTCTCCGAGGGCATACGCGACGTAATCTTCCTGCTCGTCGATCTCGGGGATCTCCTTGAACATGTACTGGGCCGGCATCTTGAAGACTTTCCGGCTCTCTTCGTCGAGAAGCAGCGGCTTGATGAACTCGTACCAACCGGCGGAATCTCCATCCGGGATGTTCATCATCAGGTCGATCGCTTTGAGATCACTCGGGATGGGCATGAATTTGCGTCCTTTCCAGGTTGTAAACCCGGCCCTAAGATCAAGGGAAGGCAGACTGGACAGACCCCAGCCCATGAGCTAGAACATGTTCTACTTATGGCCTGAGCGAGCCCGTCTGTAAAGCGGTGATTGCATGACCCAGACCCACGCGACCCAGTCAGCTCGAGCATCCGACGGAGAACCCGAGATCGACGGAGATTTCAGCCCCACCCCGACTCGCGACGAGCTCATCGAGCGAGCGCAAAAGCTAGCGCCAGCCCTTCGCGAGCGTGCGTCACACGCCGCTGAGCTTCGGAAGTTGCCGCAGGAGACCATCGACGACTTCCATCGCCTCGGCTTCTTCAAAGTGGTTCAGCCCAAGCGCTACGGGGGCTACGAGATGGACCCGTCGATCATTTTCGATCTCCAGCTCGAGCTAGGCCGCGGCTGTGCGTCGAGCGCTTGGGTATATGGAGTTCTCAACGTACACACTTGGCAGCTCGCGTTGTTTGCGCCAGAGGCGCAGGACGAGGTCTGGAAAGACGATCCGACGACGCTCATCTCTTCTTCGTACATGCCGGTTGGAAAGGCCGAGTGGGTCGACGGTGGCGTCAAGCTGAGCGGACGATGGTCGTTTTCGAGTGGATGCGATTTCGCCGACTGGGCGTTTCTCGGTGGATTCGTCCCGACCGAGGATGGAAAGCCCCCCGACATGCGGACCTTCCTCGTTCCGCGATCCGACTACGAAATCATCGACAACTGGTACACGTCGGGGCTTCGCGGCTCTGGCAGCAAGGATGTCGTCGTCGATGGGGCGTTCGTGCCCGACCATCGGATGCACAAGTTCTCCGATGGTTTCAGGCAGAAGAGCCCTGGCAATGTGATCAATCCGTCGCCGGTTTTTCGCTACCCATTCGGTCAGATCCACGTGCGCTCTGTCTCAACCCCGGCCGTCGGTGCCGCCCTCGGCGCGCTCGATGCATACCTCGACTACATGAAGACCAAGGTCTCCCAGGCGACAGGCGGCAAAGCCAAGGACTCATATGCCAACAGTGTGATCGCAGCCGAATCGGCCGCGATCCTCGATCGGGAGGTGTTGGTGCTGCATCGCAACTTCGAGGAGATGTTCTCGTACCTCGAACGAGGCGAGAAGATCCCGGTCGAGCGACGGGTCCGCTTCAGAAGCGACTCGGCGCGAGCCGTCAACGCAGCCACCGAGGTCGTCGAGAACCTGTTTGCGGCATGCGGTGCCCGTGCTGCCTTCGAAGACCATCCCGTGAACCGCCACTTTCAGGACATCCACGCCATCCGGCTTCACCACGCCAACGGGCCCGACACTCCGGCGGCGAATTTTGGCGGGGTGCTCTTCGGCGCAAAGAACACGGATTTCTTTATCTGAGCAAGCCTTTCGGGCCTGCATCACGGTGGTGTCAATGGTCGTAGAAGCAGTTCCCGAAGGGAAATACGCGGACGTCAACGGTGACATCACGATGCATTACCACGACGTTGGCGCCGCCGATCGTGGCGTCGTGCTTTTCATCCACGGGAGCGGCCCTGGGGCGAGCGGCTGGAGCAACTTCAAGGGGAATTACCCTTTTCTCGTCGAGCACGGCTACCGCGCGATCGTGCCCGACACCATGGGGTATGGGTACTCGACCAAGCCAGAGGCGGGGACGTTCACGCTCGATGACATAGCGGCGCAGTACAAGGGGCTCCTCGACGCGCTTCGGGTGAGCCAGGTCACCCTCGTCGGCAACTCGCAGGGTGGGGCGATCGCCATCACGATGGCGCTCAACTACCCCGAGATGATCGAAAAGCTGGTGCTCATGGCACCTGGGGCGCTCGAGACGAGGGAGACTTACATGGAGATGGAGGGCATCAAAGCGATGATTCGTGTCCTCTACAAGGAAGGCATCAGCAAAGAGACGATGCGGAGGGTCTTCTCCCTACAACTCCATGACGAGTCGAAGATCACCGAGCAGGTCATCGAAGAACGCTACCAAGTCGCGCTCACCCAGCACAAAGACAACATCGCGCGCATCCAGGTGGCCAATCAGGAAGACCGACTGTCCGAGATTGAGTGCCCGGTGCTTTGCTTCTGGGGCGCCAACGACAAATTCTGTCCGCCGACCGGCGCTCCGAAGATTGCGTCGCGATGCGCAAACGCACGGACGATCCTGATTTCCAGCTGCGGCCACTGGGTGATGGTCGAGTACCCCAAGCTCTTCAACGAGCTCACCCTGAAGTTTCTAAACGACGACCTAGGCTAAAAGGGAACAGTCCCCTTTTTACAGGGATTGAATGATCGACATGGACGACGCTGCACGCAAAGCAAGAATCGCCGAGCTCGGAGACGAGCTCTACGATGCGCTTCGCGCCCGTCGAACTTTGTTGCCCCTCACGGAACGCTGGCCCGACATCACGATTGAAGATGCCTATCATGTCTCGCTTCGGATGGTGAACCGCCGTATCAACGACGACGGCGAGAGGATCATCGGCAAGAAGATTGGAGTGACGAGTAGGGCGGTTCAGGAGATGCTCGGAGTCTTTCAGCCGGACTTCGGGTATCTCACCGACAGAATGGTCTACCCCAACGGCGGGCCAATGCCGATCAGCGAACAACTGATCCAGCCGCGTGCCGAAGGAGAGATCGCGTTCAAGCTCAAGGCCGACTTGCATGGCCCGGGCGTGACCAACGACGATGTCGTCGGTGCGACCGACTACGTCATGGCCTGCTTCGAAGTGGTCGACAGTCGGGTTCACGACTGGAAGGTGAAGATACAAGACACGGTTGCCGACAACGCGAGCTGTGGACTCTTCGTCCTCGGAGACGAGCACGCGGACCCAAAGGGGCTCGATTTCCCGAACCTCGAGATGCGGGTCTACAAGAATGGCGGGTTTTTGAGCGAAGGATTGGGCTCGGCAGCGCTCGGCTCCCCGCTCAATTGCGTGAGCTGGCTGGCCAATACATTGTCCGAATTCGGGATTACTTTGAACGCCGGTGACGTGGTGCTGTCCGGTTCTCTCGTACCCTTGGAGCCGGTCGTGGCGGGAGATGAAATGCATCTCGAAGTCGAGGGAGTTGGAACGGCGGCCGTGCGGTTCACATAGGAGCGATGCAATAGATGACCACCAAGTTGAAAGCAGCAATCATCGGGTCCGGCAACATTGGGACCGATCTGCTCTACAAGGCACTTCGAAGCGAGATCATCGAGCCGGTCTGGATGGTCGGCATCGATCCGGCATCCGAAGGCCTAAAGCGTGCCAAAGAGCTCGGTCTCAAGACGACGTCGGATGGGGTCAAGGGTCTCGAGCCGCACATAGACGACGACGAGGTGCGGATCGCCTGGGACGCGACGAGCGCGTCCGTCCACGAGTCCAATAACGACCTGATGAAGAAGCACGACGTCAAGATGGTCGACCTGACACCCGCTGCAATCGGTCCGTTTTGCGTGCCGCCGGTCAACCTCGAAGCGATGATGGGCCGCAATGAGCAAAACGTGAACATGGTGACCTGCGGGGGGCAGGCGACGATCCCGATGGTAGCAGCCGTGAGCCGTGTGCAGCCGGTCGAGTACGGCGAGATCATCGCGACCGTCGCTTCGAAGTCCGCCGGCCCCGGCACACGCAAAAACATCGACGAGTTCACCCGCACCACGGCCAAGGGCGTCGAGGTCGTTGGTGGAGCCGATCGCGGCAAGGCTATCATCATCATCAATCCGGCCGAGCCACCTCTCATCATGCGGGATACGATTCACTGTTTGACCAAGGACCCTCCGAAAGAGGCAGAGATCATCGAATCAGCCAACCAGATGGTCGCGGAGGTACAAAAGTACGTGCCCGGTTATACGCTCAAGAACGGGCCGGTCTTCGACGGGAATCGCGTATCGTTCTTCATGGAGGTCGAGGGGCTCGGAGACTTCCTACCCAAGTATGCGGGCAACCTCGACATCATGACGGCCGCGGGGCTCCGAACCGCTGAGCTGATCGCCGAAGAAATTTTGCGTGCGGAGGCAGCATGAATCTCGAAGGCAAGAAAGTCACGCTTCACGACATGAGCCTACGCGATGGAATGCATCCGCAGCGCCATCAGCTCACGACCGCTCAAATGGTCGAGGTTGCGACCGCGCTCGACGAGGCGGGCGTGCCACTGATCGAGGTGAGTCACGGCGACGGCCTTGGTGGCGGCTCGGTCAACTACGGCTTCCCGGCTGCAAGTGATGAAGAATACCTTCGTGCCGTCGTTCCCAAGATGAAGAAAGCGAAGATTTCGGCTCTACTTCTTCCGGGCATTGGCACGGTCGATCACTTGCGGATGGCCCACGACTGCGGCGTGCACACGATACGCGTCGCGACCCACTGCACCGAAGCCGACGTCTCGGAGCAGCACATTGCGCTCGGGCGCAAGATGGACATGGACACGGTAGGGTTCTTGATGATGGCCCACATGATTCCAGCAGAGGAGCTGCTCGTGCAGGCCAAGCTGATGGAGAGTTACGGCGCGAACTGCATCTACATCACCGACTCGGCCGGCTACATGCTGCCCGATCACGTGATCGATCGTGTCGGCATCCTTCGTCGAGAGCTCGAGGCCGATACCGAGGTTGGCTTCCACGGGCATCACAACATGCACATGGGGGTGGCGAATTCTCTCGCAGCGATCGAAGCGGGGGCCGCGCGGGTCGACGGTTCGGCCGCAGGCATGGGGGCGGGCGCTGGCAATACGCCTCTCGAAATCTTCGTGGCCGTGCTTCACCGCATGGGCGTCGAGACTGGGATCGACATGTGGAAGCTCATGGATGTCGCTGAAGACATCGTTTATCCGTTGATGACTCACAAAGTCCGGGCGGACCGCGATTCGCTCACGCTTGGTTACGCCGGCGTGTATTCGTCGTTCCTGCTTTTCGCCAAGCGGGCGGCCGTCAAGTACGGCCTCAAGTCGACGGACATTCTCGTCGAGCTCGGCCGACTGAAGACGGTTGGTGGCCAAGAAGACATGATCGAAGACGTGGCGCTCGACATGAAAAAGGCCGGCGCTGCGGAGTGAGTGCGTGAGCGATCTGAACATATTTCGAGAGGAGGCCCGAGCCTGGATTCGAGAGAACGCCCCGAGGTCGCTTTGGGGGACGAGCGGCAGCGGGCCTTTCGAGGGATACTGGGGCGGCTCAAAGGATCTCGAGGCGGATCCGGACATTCTCGGGTGGCGCGATCGCGGCATTGAAAAGGGCTGGACTGCGCCTAGCTGGCCCAAAGAATACGGCGGTGGCGGTCTAAGCGTGGCGCACGAGCAGATCATCCACGAAGAGCTCAAGGCGATCGGTGTGCCGCGACCGATCGCGGGGCAGGGTCTCGCGATGTTCGGTCCGGTCCTCTTGCAGTACGGCAACGACGAGCAGCGGGCCGAGCACCTGCCCAAGATCGCGCGCGGCGAAGTTCGATGGTGCCAAGGTTACTCCGAACCCAATGCCGGCTCCGACCTTGCGAATCTGCAGCTGAGGGCCGAGCGCGACGGAGACGAGTTCGTCCTTAACGGACAGAAAGTCTGGACATCGCACGCCCACCTGAGCGATTGGATCTACTGCCTCGCGCGAACCAACCCAAAGGCGCCAAAGAAACAGATGGGAATCTCGATACTCCTCGCAGACCTTGGCACGCCAGGCATCACCGTTCGGCGGATCGACCTAATCAGTGGGTATTCGCCGTTTTGTGAAACCTTCTTCGACGATGCGCGCGTGCCGGCTAAGAACTTGGTCGGCGAGCTCGACGAAGGCTGGACGATTGCCAAGGCGATCCTCGGGCACGAGCGTTCGTCGATCGGCCGCTCGATAGCTCGGCAGCCGGGCTCGGCAGAACGAGAGGTGGTGGCGCGTGCGCGCAAGCACCTGGGTGTCGGCCATGGGCCTATTCCAGATCCTCTGCTTCGAGACGAGGTTGCAGGTCTTGGAATGCTCGAAGAGGCATTTCACCTGACGCTCGCGCGCATAGAGCAGAGCTCGAAAAGCGGCACGCCCGGTCCGGAGGGCTCGATCTCGAAGATCGTGGGCAGTGAGCTCAAACAGAAACGGTTCGAGCTTGGAATGAAAGTGGCGGGCATTCTGGGGCTTGGATGGGAAGGTCCTGGGTTCGACGACGACGACCTCGAGTACACCCGAGACTGGTTGCGGTCACGTGCCACGACGATCGAGGGCGGCTCGTCCGAGATCCAAAAGAACATCGTGTCCAAGCGCGTGCTTGGTTTGCCAGAGGGGAAGAAATGAGCGGACACACCGCCCCCTCGCTTCTCCTCAACGACGAGCAAAAAATGCTCTCGAAGACTGCGCATGAGTTCGTCCGGAAACGTGCGCCTGCGGCGAGACTGCGAACCTTCCGCGACAGGAAAGACGAAGTTGGGTTCTCGCGCGAGATCTGGAAGGAAATGGCCCAGCTCGGCTGGCTCGGGCTACAGATACCCCACGAGTACGATGGACTCGGGCTCGGGTTCTTCGACCTTTGCATCGTACTCGAGGAAAGCGGCCGCGAGCTCATGCCAGAGCCTTTCGTGTCAACGCTCTTGCTAGGGGCCCAGGCACTGCTGCTCGGTGGCACCGGGGCACAAAAGAAGGCGCTGCTCGCTGGGGTTGCAGCAGGCGAGAAGCTCGTTTCGGTCGCCTACGAAGAGCGTGGCTCTCGGGACTTTCGGCACGTCGAGACCGTGGCTCGCGCTTCTGACGACGGTTTCGAGATAACCGGCGAGAAGATTCAGGTTCTAGACGGGCACCTCGTGGATGCGATCATAGTCTCAGCTGCAACCGGTGGTGGGGCACCAACGCTGTTCTTGGTCGACTCCAACGCCAAGGGCGTGACGACCACCCAGCAGTTTCGCATCGACGGTCAAAGCTCTGCAATCGTTCGATTCGAGAACGTGGCGGTTGCGTTGGATTCGGTGGTTGGCGAGCTCGGGAAGGGCGCTGCGCTCCTTCAGACGGTGTTTGATCGAGCAGCCGTCGGACTTGCGGCCCACATGCTTGGGGCATCCGAGCAGGCTTTGGCCGACACTCTGGCCTACTTGAAGGAGCGCGAGCAATTTGATGTGCCAATCGGCTCCTTCCAGGCGCTTCAGCATCGGGCTGTCGCCCTTTATACGGAGATCGCGCTCCTGCGGTCGGTGGTGTTGGCGGCGGCTCGCGTGATCGACGAGCAACCGGAAGAGGTGCCCCGTTTTGCGTGTCTGGCGAAGGCACTTGCGTCGGAAACCTTTCTTCATGTCGCAAAGGAAGCGATTCAGATGCACGGCGGCATAGGCGTAACCGATGAGCATGACATCGGGCTCTACATCAAACGTGCACAGGCAACGTACATGACTTTCGGGGAGCCCTCGCAGCATCGGCGACGTTGGGCGGAGCTTCACGGTTACTAGCGACCACTACAACGAGCGAGAAATACGATGAAAAGGTTTGAAGGGAAGAACGTACTGATCACAGGCGCGGCATCGGGTATCGGTCAGGCTACCGCGCAGCGGATCGCCGAAGAGGGTGGCAACGTCGCGCTCATCGACATCAATACCGAAGGTCTCGCAGCCACCAAGAAGATCGCCGAAGGCCTCGGGGTGAAGGCGTGGTCGTACGAGTGCAATGTTGCCGACGGTCCGCGCGTGAAGGAGATCGTCGGCCAGGCGGCGGCCGATATGGGTGGCTTCGATACGCTCTGTCATTGCGCCGGCATCTTACGGACCTATCACACGCACGAAATGACCTTTGAACAGTGGCACCAAATCATCGACGTCAATCTCAATGGCACGTTCTACGTCAATCACGCCGCCCTTCCGCACCTTCTCAAGAACCGCTTTAGCGCGATCGTCAACTGCTCTTCGACTTCGGCACTCGGAAGCCATCCATGGATGAGCGCGTACGCGGCGTCGAAGGGCGGGATCATCTCGATGACCCGGTCTCTCTATCAGGAGTACGTAAAACAGGGCCTCCGTGCGAATTGCGTCGTTCCGGGTGGCATCGCGACGGCGCTCCACGGCGACTTCAAAGCCCCCGAGGGCGCCGACATGGAACTACTCAAGGGAGCCATGCCTTTCGTGGGCTTTGCCAAACCGATGCATGCTGCGGCGGTCATCGCCTTCCTTGCGTCCGACGACGCGCGCTACATCAACGGCACGGAGATACGAGCCGACGGCGGCGCACTCTCGTGACAAAAGGGTAAGCCCCCTGTTCTGGGGGTTAGTTCCGGAGCGCGGCGAGCTCTTGCGCCCGTACCAGCACCGCGGCGTCGACTTTGTGGAGGGCACCTGCGTCGTGGGGCGGCTGGGGGTCGTATTCGATCATAAGCTGAAGTGCCTTGGCGGTGTTCGCATCGGTGAGCCGCTCCGCGAGCTGGAGCGCCATGTCGATTCCACTCGACACGCCGGCCGCGGTGATGATTTTACCTTGGTGAACCACCCGTTCCTCGACTGGCTCGGCGCCATACTTGGTGAGGATCTGTCGCGCCGAAAAGTGAGTCGTGGCTTGGAGGCAGTCGAGAATTCCGGCGGCTGCAAGAAGCAACGAGCCGGTGCAAACCGAGGTCGTATACGTCGACGTCTCGTGCACCTGCCGAATCCAGTCGAGAATGACCTCGTCGTGAATCAATGCGCGGGTACCTACACCCCCAGGCACGAGGACGACCTCCGGGTTGGGTAGCTCGTCGAACGTATAGTCCACCGTCAGCCCGAGGAACCCATTGTCGGCCCTCACTTCGCCCTTCTCATGCCCGACGAACTTGAGCTGCGCGTCGGGAAGCCGCTGCAATACTTCGTACGGCCCAACCGCATCGAGCGCCGTGACCTGATCGAAGAGGGCAATAGCGATGTCCATCTCGGAAGATTGTCACGAGTTAGCCATTCGAAAAAGGGAACTGTCTGCTATTAGTCGAGGTGACCGCGGACGAAGGGTAGGTAGACGGGGTGCCAGAAGCGCTCTCGGACGAAGGCTTCGATGTCTTCTGGGATGTTCTCCCGCCGCGCGACCTGATCTTTGATGGCTTGCTGGCAGACGCGGGTGGCCACTCGGATCGACGTTTCCTGGAGGTCGCTGACGGGTGGGTAGATCAGACCGCCCTCGACGTACCTCTCAATCGTGTAGTCGGCGAGCGCCTGGGAGGCCTCGAGAACCATCCCGTCGGTGATGACCTTGGCGTCGCTCAGGATCGCTCCAAAACCGAGCCCGGGAAAGATGAAGGCGTTGTTACCCTGCCCGATCGGGTGGGTGACACCGCCCATGCGAACCGGGTCGAAGGGGCTGCCGGTCGCGACGATCGCCTGCCCGTCGGTCCATCGAAAGATGTCTTCGGGGGTCGCCTCCGCCGAGCTGGTCGGGTTCGACAGAGGAAAGACGATCGGCCATTTGTGGTTATCGGCCATGGCGCGAACGACCGCTTCGTCGAAGGCGCCAGGGCGACCGGAAAGTCCGAGGAGCACTGTCGCTTTGGCATTTCGAATGGTCTCGACGAGGTCAGGTACATCCCCTTCGAACTTCCAGTCTGTGATTTTCGCCCTGTCACGCGCGTAGCGTTGCTTGTACTCCTCCATGTCGCGGTCCAGGAGAAGAAGGCCTTTCGAGTCGAGCACGAATACCCGTTCCTTCGCCTCTGCCTCGGAGAGCCCCGCGTGGACCAGCCCTTCACGAATGGCCCACGCGACGCCGATCCCTCCGGCCCCCGCGCCATGAATGACGAACACTTCGTCGCTCAGGTTCTCGTTGCGCAGATGGCAAGCCGCAAGAATCCCGGCAAGCGCCACAGCTCCCGTGCCTTGAATGTCGTCATTGAACGAGGGTCCTCGGTTCCGATACCGTTCGAGCACCGTGAACGCGGCCGTCTTCGAAAGGTCTTCCCACTGAATTACCGCATCCGGCCATCGCGCCCAGACCGCGTCGACGAACTGATCGAGGAACTTGTAGTAGTCCTCTCCTCGGAGGCGTTTCTGGCGCACGCCCAGGTAGTTGGGGTTGTCGATCAGATCCAAGCGTTCCGTACCGACGTCGAGCGCGACGGGCATCGTGTGGAACGGGCTCACGCCTCCGGCCACGGTGTAGAGCGCCATTTTGCCGATCGGAATCGCGAGGCCACCATAGCCCTGGTCGCCAATGCCGAGGATCGCGGATGAGTCGGTGGCAACGATCATTCGCACGTCTTCCATCGGGTAGCAATTGAGCGTCTGGTCCGCCCGGTCGATGTTGAGCGGCGAGAATGAAAGCCCGCGGGGATGCTGATAGAGGGCGCTGAATTGCTGCACAGCGGCGCCGACGGTTGGTGTGTAGACGATGGGAAGCATCTCTTCCAAGTGCTTCTCGAGCAACGCGTAGAACAGGATCTCTTGGCGCTCCTGCAATGACCGAAGGTATTGATACTTGTCGATATCGGTCGGCGCTTGAACGAAGCCCTCATAGACGCGGTCGGCTTGCTGTTCGAGCGTGTTAAACTGCGGCGGAAGCAGACCGCCTAGTCGAAGCGCGACGCGTTCTTCGTAACTGAACGCTGTGCCCTTGTTCGACAGCACTAGGCGCAGGAGCGCGATACCGTCGAGGTACACTTCCATGTACTGACGTCCGTGCTCGTCTTCTTTGAGGTCGAACAGTCGGCTGACACGTTTTCGGGGCATGCTGGTCCTTTCCTCACGCGCCTTCGATGGCAGCTACGACAGCGTCGGCCATTTCGTTGGTGCCGAGCGAGCGCTGTCCGCCGCTCAGATCCGCGGTTCGAAGGCCGTTGTCGAGAACCTTCTGAACCGAGTCCTCGACGGCTTTGGCGTCCGCGTCGAGGCCGAGACTGTGACGAAGCAGCATCGCTGCGCTCAAGATCGTGCCAAGCGGGTTGGCGATTCCCTTGCCCGCGATGTCTGGTGCGGAGCCATGAATGGGCTCGTAGACGCCGATAGAGCCCTCGCCCAACGATGCGCTCGGAAGAAGCCCAAGCGACCCAGTCAGCACGGCGCCCTCGTCGGACAAGATGTCGCCAAACATGTTGCCGCTCACGATGACGTCGAATGATGACGGATCGGTGACGAGTCGCATCGCCGCGGAGTCGACCAGCTGATGCTCTAATCTCACGTCGGGGTTCTCGTTGCCGACCTCGGTGGCGATCTCTCGCCAGACCTGCATCGTCGCAAGGACATTGGCTTTGTCGATCGAGGTGACGTGGCGACTGCGTTTTCGCGCCACTGCGAAAGCTAGCTCGACGATCCTGCGAATCTCGGTTTCGTCATACATCATCGTATCGAAGCCCCGGCGCACTCCGTTTTTCGTCTCTTTCCCCTTGGGCTGACCGAAATAAATGCCACCGGTGAGCTCACGGACGAAAACCAGGTCGACCCCGCGCAGCCGCTCGGGCTTGAGAGGCGACGCCCCCTCGAGACCGTGAAACGGTCTTACCGGCCGCACGTTGGCAAACAGCTTCAAAGCTTTTCGCATGCCGAGGAGGCCTTGCTCCGGTCGGACTTCGGCGGTGGGATCGTCCCACTTAGGGCCGCCGACCGCACCGAGAAGCACGGCATCCGCGCTTCGACAGGCCACGATCGTGTCATCCGGAAGTGGCACGCCCGTCTCATCGATCGCGATGCCGCCGATCAGGTGCGTGGAGAAAGTGAAGGTGTGGCCGAACTTGCTCGCAATCGCTTCGAGCACCTGCCTCGTTGCGTCGACAATCTCCGGGCCGATCCCGTCGCCTGGAAGGAGTGTGATTTTGGCTTTCATCTACTACACCTAGGTACAGCCGCGCAGCATGCACGGCACCCGCGACGAGGGCAATCACTAAGTCCGTGCCCGTTGCGCCTCCGCTTGTCTTTCCTGCCTGGCCTGTTCGAGGGTCAGCCCATATTCGATGCTGTCGACGAGCGCCTGCAGAGAAGCCTCGATGATGTTGCTCGACGCACCGACCGTGCTCCAGGTGTCGTGTGCCGACTGGCTGTCGATCAAGACTCGGGTGGTAGCGGCAACCCCGCTCCGGCCGTCGAGGATGCGGACCTTGTAGTCGCTCAGGTGCATCTCCGTGACCTGCGGGAAGAAGGGGCGGAGCGACTTCCGTAGGGCGGCGTCGAGCGCGCTCACCGGGCCGTTGCCTTCACCCGCAGTCAGCATGACTTCGTTGCCGATCTGCACCTTCACGGTCGCCTCCGCGACCATCCCGGCTCCGCGCCTGCGTCCAACGCTCGCTTGGAAGTCGAGCACTTCGAACGGGGGTTTATAGCCTTCTTGTTGGCGTGCCATCAGAAGTGCAAAGGACGCTTCCGCCGCCTCGTAGGCAAACCCCTTCGCCTCGAGCTCCTTCACACGTTCGAGCACGCGGCTCCCGTGGTCGGAGCTCACCTGGAGCCCCATTTCCTCGGCTTTGCTGAGCACGTTACTACGCCCCGAAAGCTCGCTGACGACCACGCGCGACTCGTTGCCGACGAGCTTCGGATCTACGTGCTCGTATGACTCTGGATGACGCCGGATCGCCGAGACATGTACGCCACCTTTGTGCGCAAAGGCGCTTCGGCCGACGTACGCTGCGTGATCGTTCGGATTCAGGTTCGCGACCTCGGCGACGAAGTGCGACAAGTCGTAGAGCTGCGCCAGGCGGCCCTCCGGTAGACAGTTGAGCCCGAGCTTCAGCTCGATGTCGGGGATGATCGCGCAGAGATTGGCGTTGCCACAACGCTCCCCGTATCCGTTGATAGTGCCCTGCACGTGACGAGCTCCCGCCCGGACGGCGGCCACCGAGTTAGCCACGCCGCACTCGCCGTCGTTGTGCGCATGAATCCCCAATCGAGCTTCAGGTAGCGCTTCCTTCACTGCCTGAACCATCTTTTCGATTTCCCAAGGCATCGAGCCGCCGTTGGTGTCACAAAGCACGAGCGTCTCTGCACCGCCGCTGGCTGCCGCATGCAACGTCCGGAGCGCGTATTCTGCGTCCGATTTATACCCGTCGAAAAAGTGCTCCGCATCGTAGATGACCCGGCGGTCCTGGCTCGACAAGAATGCGACGCTATCTTCGATCATTCGGATGTTCTCTTCGAGGCTGGTTCGAAGAACCTCGGTGACGTGCATCTTCCACGCCTTGCCGAAGATCGTGCACACGGGTGTTTGCGCCTCGAGAAGAGTTTGGAGCTGCTTGTCGTCCTCGGCTCGTAACTCTGCTCGGCAAGTCGACCCGAAAGCGGAAATCTTCACACTCTTCCACGTAACGGATTTGGCGCGCTCGAAGAATTCGACGTCTTTGGGGTTCGAGCCCGGCCACCCGCCTTCGACGAAAGCGACGCCGAGCGCATCGATATGCTCGGCAATGCGCAGCTTGTCATCGCAAGACAGACTCATCCCCTCCATCTGCGTTCCATCACGCAGAGTGGTGTCGTAGATCTCCACGACAGGGCCCGAGCCGTTATGTCCGTTGCTGCTCATATTTCGTGATTTGATCGTCGAACGAGAGAAGGTACCCGAGCTGATCGATGCCGTTCAACAGGCAATGCTTGGAAAATGCATCGATCGGAAAGGTTGCTTCGAGGCTGCCGAGGCCGGTCACCGATTGAGTCGGGAGGTCGATCGTGATCTTCGTACCACGATCGAGTTGAACTGCCTGCATGAGCTTCTTGTGGACATCCGGCGTGACCTCCACCGGCAGAAGACCGTTCTTCAACGCATTGCTCTTGAAGATGTCGGCGAATCCAGTTGCGATGATCGCGCGGAAGCCCCAACTGACGAGTGCCCACGGCGCATGCTCGCGCGAGGAGCCACTGCCGAAGTTGTGACCTGCAATCAGAATCTGTGCGCCCTGAGACTCGGGTTGATTGAGGACGAAGTCTCTCTTGGGGGACCCATCCTCGTCGTATCGCCAGTCGGAAAACAAACTGTCGCCGAGCCCGTGCTTCTCGGTGACTTTCAGGAAGCGTGCGGGGATGATCTGGTCGGTATCGACGTTATCTGCCGTGAGCGGAACGCAGTGGGATGTCAGTGTCGTGAATTTCGCCATGGTTTCGTCTCTCAAGAAAGGAGCAGGCGCCGTGGGTCGGTCACCTCCCCGGTGACAGCCGAGGCCGCTGCAGTCAGTGGCGAAGCGAGGAATGTGCGCCCACCCTTGCCCTGACGACCCTCGAAGTTGCGATTCGAGGTGCTGACGGCGTACTGCCCCGGCTCGAGATTGTCTCCGTTCATCGCGATGCACATCGAGCAGCCTGGCTCCCGCCATTCGGCTCCAGCATCTTTGAAAATCCGGTCGAGCCCCTCGGACTCGGCCTGCGCCTTGATGTCGTGTGAGCCTGGAACCACTAGAGTGCGGACGCCGGCGGCGACCTTTCGGCCGCTCAATACACTTGCCGCCATCCGCAGGTCGCCTATCCGCGAGTTCGTGCACGAGCCGATGAAGACGACATCGACCTTCTTGCCGAGCAAGGGTTTCCCAGGCTCGACATCCATGTAAAACATCGCCTTTTCGAATGCCGCCTGCTGCGAGGGCTCGCTGAACGAGTCGAGATTGGGAACCGTACCACTGATGCCCATGCCCATGCCGGGGTTGGTCCCGTAGGTGATCATCGGTTCGAGCTTGCTGGCATCGATGACGACTCGCTTGTCGTACTCCGCATGCTCGTCGGTTTTGAGCGCGCGCCAGCGCTCGACGGCTGCATCCCAATCCGCACCTTTCGGCACCCGGTCGCGGCCCTTTAGGTAATCGAACGTAACCTCGTCCGGGGCGATCATGCCGGCGCGTGCCCCTGCCTCGATGCTCATGTTGCAGACCGTCATTCGGCCTTCCATGTCGAGGCCGCGAATCGCAGAGCCAGTGTATTCGATGACATGCCCAGTGGCCCCACCGGTCCCGACCTCCGCGCAAAGCGCGAGGATGATGTCCTTCGCGGTGACTCCCGGCATCAACTGACCGTCGACTCGAACCTCCAGGGTCTTTGCCTTGCGCTGGAGCAGACATTGGGTGGCGAGAACGTGCTCGACCTCGCTCGTTCCGATTCCGAACGCGAGCGCGCCGAAGGCTCCATGTGTCGAGGTGTGGCTGTCGCCGCAGACGATCGTCTTGCCCGGCTGGGTGAACCCGCGCTCGGGGCCGATGACGTGCACGATGCCATTGTACTTGGTGCCAATGCCGAAGAGCTCGATCCCGAACTCCTCGCAGTTCTGCTCGAGCATTCGTAGCTGCGCTTTGGCCTGATCGTCGATGACGGCGAGCGACTTCGGTAGTGTCGGTGTCGAATGGTCCATCGTCGCGACTGTCTTGTCGGGACGGCGCACGCCGATGCCACGCTCCCGAAGCCCGGTGAACGCCTGAGGCGATGTCACCTCGTGGATGAGATGCAGGTCGACGTAGAGGACTGCCGGCCTGTCCGGCTCTTCAACGACGACGTGCGTATCCCAAACTTTCTCAAATAGAGTTTGTGGTTTCATGGTCCGTCACTACGCAGCGCTTCCGGCTGCCTGGCTGTCTGCCTTCTTTCCTTCTGTGAGCGCAAGGATGCGGTTGATCGCTGCGAGGTAGGCCTTGGCGCTGGCGACGATGACATCGGTGTTCGCTCCATGTCCGTGAAACACCCGTGCACGCGAATGTTCGTATTGCGGGTTCAGCTTGTCAGTCGAAGCGTCATCGTCGTGCGGAGCGACGCGAACGCTCACCTCCCCGAGCGCGTCGATGCCCTCGGTAACCGACTGTACGGTGTACTCGAGCAGGCTGCAGGGAACGTGTACGAGCTCCTGGATGGCCTTGTACACGGCATCCACCGGCCCGGTGCCGACTTCTGCGGCGGTATGCGTATTCCCATCGGGGCCGATCAGCCTGACGGTGGCGGTTGGCATTCCCGTGCCGCAACCGACCTGAAGCGCGTCGAGCCTCCAGTACTCGGTCGGTTGGTAGAGCTCGTCGCTGACCAATGCGACCAAGTCGGCATCGGTGATGGACTTCTTCTTGTCGGCGAGCTTCTTGAATCGTGCGAAGGCCTTGTCGAGCCCGTCACCCGACACGGCATAGCCGAGCTCTCCCAAACGGTTCGCAAACGCGTGCCGCCCGGAGTGCTTGCCGAGAACGAGCTGTGTCTTCCCCGCACCGACCATCTCGGGACGCATGATCTCATACGTCTCTTCGTGCTTGAGCATCCCGTCCTGGTGGATGCCTGCCTCGTGCGCGAATGCGTTTGCCCCGACCACAGCCTTGTTGGGCTGCACGACCATGCCGGTCACTTTGCTGACCAGACGGCTGGCACGGGTGAGCTGGGTCGTATCGACCTGGCTTCTGATCCCATAGAGGTCGTGACGAACGTGAAGCGCCATCACGACCTCCTCGAGGGATGCGTTTCCGGCGCGCTCGCCGATCCCGTTGACCGCGACCTCGACCTGCCGCGCGCCATTCACGACCGCCGCGAGGCTGTTCGCAACCGCCAAGCCGAGGTCGTCGTGGCAATGCACGCTGATCACCGCTCTTTCGATGCCGGGCACATTCTCGCGCAACATGGCGATGCGCTCTCCAAACTCACCTGGCATCATGTATCCGACGGTATCCGGGATGTTGAGCGTGCTCGCCCCGGCCTCGATCGCCGCCTGAAGCGCATCGTACAGGAACTCCATTTCGGTCCTGCCCGCATCCTCGGGGCTGAACTCGACGTCCTCGCAGAAGCCTCGCGCGTAGGTGACCATCTCGGTGATCTTCTCGAGCACCTGGTCTTTGGTCATGCGGAGCTTGTGCTCCCGGTGGATGGGCGACGTCGCGATGAACGTGTGGATCCGAGCGTGCTTTGCCGGAGACACCGCCTCCGCTGCCTTGTCGATATCCTGCTTGGATGCCCTTGCGAGGCTGCAGATTGTCGGGGGCTCCGGTGCCGGCCTTCCTTCGACGCCGGTTACGCCGACCGCCTCTGCGATCGTCTTCACCGCCCGCAGATCATCCGGCGAGGCTGCCGCGAAGCCAGCCTCGATGACGTCTACGCCGAGCCGCGATAGGGTCTTCGCCACCTCTAGCTTCTCGGCCGACGTCATGGTGGCGCCCGGCGATTGCTCTCCATCTCGGAGGGTCGTGTCGAAGATTCTAACGTGATCGGGTTGCATGGCTCATTCTCCCATGCGCTCGGGGATCGCTCCGTCCCCAAGCGCCATTTAGTCTCCCTGTTTGATCTCTACCGGGTCGACGAAAGGCATCATCGACCGGAGCTTAGCGCCGACTCTTTCGATCGGCTGTTCTTGCTCGGCGCGGCGGATCGAATTGAACTCCGGACGACCTTTTTGGTTTTCTTCGATCCAGCGCTTTGCGAAGCTGCCGTCTTGGATTTCGGCGAGGATCTGCTTCATCGCCTTCTTGCTGTCGTCTCCGATGACCCGCGGGCCGCTGACGTAGTCCCCCCACTCGGCGGTGTTGGAGACCGAGTAGCGCATATAGTTCAATCCGCCGCGATACATCAGGTCGACGATGAGCTTGAGCTCGTGCAGGCACTCGAAATACGCGAGCTCGGGCTGATACCCGGCCTCGACCAGTGTCTCGAAGCCCGCCTTCACGAGCTCGGAGCAGCCACCACAAAGCACTGCCTGCTCGCCGAAGAGGTCGGTTTCGGTTTCTTCCTTGAAGGAGGTGGTCAACACGCCGGCCCGCGCGCAGCCAATGCCTGCGGCATACGCCATCGCCTCTGCATCTGCCTGGCCGGTGGCGTCTTGATGGACCGCGAGAAGGGCCGGTACGCCGCCACCCTCCTGGTAAGTCTCGCGCACCCGGTGCCCAGGGCTCTTCGGTGCGACCATGGTGACGTCGACATCCTTCGGCGGTTCGATCGTGCCGTACCGGATGTTGAAGCCATGCGCGAACATCAGCATGTTGCCGGCCTCGAGGTTGGGCGCGATGTGCTCCGTGTAGATCGCCGGCTGCGCCGTGTCGGGCGCGAGGATCATGACCACATCGGCCTCTTTCGCTGCTTCGGCGACAGACTTGACTGTGAGCCCCGCGGCTTCGGCCTTTGTCTTGCTCTTGCTGCCTTGCTTCAAACCCACACGGACGTCGACGCCGCTCTCCTTCAAGTTGAGCGAGTGCGCGTGGCCCTGTGAGCCGTAGCCGATGATCGCGACCTTCTTGCCTCGAATCAACGAGAGGTCCGCGTCCTTTTCATACCGAATCTGAGTCATGTGTCTCTCAATTCTCCAAATGGGGTTATGCCGCTGTCGAGCGGGAGGCAGGCACCGTGGGGTGAGCGAGATCGTGTTCTTCGACGCCCCGAGTCATTGCGACCGTCCCGGTCTGGACCATCTCCAAGATGCCAAAGGGCCGTAGAACCGAGACGAGGCCGTCGACCTTGTCCTGCGGTCCAGTGATTTCGATCGTGACTCTTTCGGGCGACATATCGATCGCTCGTGCGCGGAAAACGTCGCAGATCTTCAATATTTCATCCCGCTGGATGCGCTCGCAGTTGACCTTGATCAAGGCGAGAACGCGGCTGATCGACTGTTTGTAGGTGAGGTCGTCGACCCACAGCACATTGACCATCTTGTAGAGGTTGGCCTCGATGCGCCTCGCTTTGTCTTCGTCCGCCTCGCAAACGATGGTCATGCGCGAGACGCCCGGCTCGTGAGTAGCGCCTACGTTGAGCGAGTCGATGTTGAAGCTTCGGCGTCGGAACAACGAAGCCACCCGGTTCAACACACCGGGCTTGTCTTCCACGAAAACAGCAAAAGTTCTTTGGACGCTTTGGGACATCAGTCGTCCTCCCCGGTTTCGAAAATGGGATTGTGCTCATGCTCCCCCGGCTGATCGGGGCGCTGAATCATGTCATGCAGGTTCGCTCCGGCAGGAACCATCGGATACACCGAGTCTTCCTGCTCCACTCGGAAGTCGATCACGACTGTGCCTTCGGTCTCTTCGGCTTTACGGACGGCAGCTTCGACCTCCGAGCGCTTCTCGACTCGGATGCCGGTGAGCCCATGAGCCTCGGCGATCTTCACGAAGTCCGGGCTGAGCAACGGCGTCGCGACGTAGCGACCCCCGAAGAAGAACTCCTGCCACTGGCGGACCATGCCGAGGAAGCCGTTGTTGATGATCGCGACGTTCACCTTGATGCCTTCCTGGGCGCAGGTGGAAAGCTCGGCTTGGGTCATTTGAAATCCGCCGTCGCCGCAGATGATCCACACCGAGTCCTCGGGCTTTGCAAACTTGGCGCCGATGCCAGCGGGCAATGCAAAGCCCATCGTGCCGAGGCCGCCCGAGGTCAGAAGCTTCATCGGATAGTCGTGCTTGTAGTACTGCGCCTCCCACATTTGGTGCTGACCGACGTCCGTCACGATAAGCGCTTTGCCTTCCGTGTGGCGGTAGAGGTCGTGGATCACGTGAGCCGCGTAGAGCTTGCCGAGATCCGGAAGGTTCTTGATGTCTCGAACCGACGAACCGCCTTTGATTTCATCGATGTAGGCGAGCCAGTCTTCGCGGTCGCATTTGTCCACATGGGGCAGCAGCTCCTGCAGCACGGCGCGCGCGTCGCCGACGATCGGAACGTCGACGCGGACATTCTTGTTGATCTCGGCGGGGTCGAGCTCGATGTGGATCTTCTTTGCGTTTGGAGCATACGTCTTCAGGTTGCCCGTGACTCGGTCGTCGAATCGCATTCCGACGGCGATGATCAGATCCGAATCCTGGATGGCCTTGTTGACCCAGGTCTCTCCGTGCATGCCCATCATGCCGAGGCTGCGCGGATGGCTCGCTGGGAAACCGCCTAGGCCGAGCAACGTGCAGGCGACGGGAATGTTGGTCTTGTTGATGAACTCCAACAAAGCGCCGGTACCCTGCGACTTCATGACACCGTGACCCGCAAAGAGGATAGGGCGTTTGGCGTTTTGGATGAGCTCCACCGCCTCTTCGAGTTGCTCGGCAAGCGGCGCATAGTCGGGGCGGTAGCCGGGAAGAACGATCTCGTCGTCACTCCATTCGAACACACAGCTCTGTTGCTGTGCGTCCTTCGTGATATCGACGAGTACTGGTCCTGGACGACCCGAACGTGCGATGTAAAAAGCCTCGCGAATCGTCGGCGCAACCTGCTCGGGCTGGGTCACCAGGTAGTTGTGCTTGGTCACCGGAATAGTGCAGCCAGTGATGTCGGTCTCTTGGAACGCATCGCTTCCGATCAACTGCGACGGCACCTGGCCGGTGATGCAGACTATCGGGATCGAATCCAGCATCGCCGTAGCGATGCCAGTCACGAGATTGGTGGCTCCAGGACCGGAGGTCGCGATGCACACGCCGACCTGACCCGAGGCGCGGGCATAGCCATCGGCCATGTGTGATGCGCCCTGCTCGTGCCGTGTGAGCACATGGTGAACGGGGTATTGAATCATCGCATCGTAGGCGGGCATGATCGCGCCGCCCGGATACCCAAAGCAGACCTCGACCCCCTCGCGTACGAGCGATTCCCAAATGATGCTGGCTCCGGAAAGCGATTCGCCGATGCGGTTCTTGAGCTTGGGATTGGCGGGTGTCACGACGGTCTCCTCGTTCGGTGGCTCGCTCCAACTAAACGATTCGGAGCGGCTTTCAAGCGGTGCGCACGCCACGAAAAAGGCGCCGAGTCGAACGCCGACCGGGCACCTTGGTCACGGGCAAACTCGGGCATGCCCGACATCGGCCGGGTACGTGTAGTTTTGTGTTGTAAGTGCTTGTTCATGGGTCTTGGTCAACGAAGAAAGCCCCCGCATCTCGATGCAGGGGCCAGAAAGCAAAAGGGTTGGTGAGTGGTGGTCTGGTCCCTGCCTATGCCTGCGCAACTAGCAGAAGGCTAATAATGAGGCCGACTACGACGACAACACCGCTCACGAGGCTCGCGTGACGCGGGTCCGTCTCAGTGCTCATAGTCATGCCCTTGTGGACCATAGAACTGCCATTCTGGGGTGAATACCCCAGTGGGTCAAGGGGGCACTCTCCGTCGGGCCCCTTGAAACCTCGGAAATGAGTCGTTGCGCCGTTCGGCTCAGAAGAGCTGTAGTTTCACCGGGTTGGTGGACCGGAGAGCGCCCCCTTGGAGCTCGAGGGCCATTGCGGTTTGGGGGTGGCAATAGTGGCCGGGGGCGTCAGCGGGGATGGTTTCGACCGCGATCACCTGTCGGTCGGCCGACGCATAGACGACGTCGATCGGGTACGGGACGCCGGTGTTGGTGATGCAGATCGTTGTTTCCACAGGGAAAAGAAGCAGTAGGCCCTCGTCTTGCGCGAGAGGGGGGTAGCGGCGAAGGCCCTCCCGAAGCTCATCCTCGGTTTCGGCGACCCAGATGGCGACCTCGAGGAGAACATCGCCATTCGCGTTCAAGATCTGCGCCCGCGTCGCGCCCTGTTCTGCGCCCGCGTCGCCGCAGGCCGCCAAGCCGATCAATGCCAGAGCGGCCATTTCACGCCTCATAGCGACCTCAGGAAAGCCAGCAGGGCCGCACGCTGATCGCGGTCGAGGGCCTCCACGGCCATGCGGCTTTCGTCGGCTTCGCCCTCGTGGGCCGCGATCGCCTCTTCGATGGTCGAGGCACGGCCGTCGTGCATGTACGGAGCCGTGCTGCGGAGGCCCCATAGCGGTGGAGTTCTGAAGTCTCGAACGCCGGCTGCGCCTTCTTCGATCCCCAGCGCATCGGCAGCCGCGACGTCGTGCAGCAAGAGATCGGTGTACGCGCGGACTTCGACGCCATCCGCGGTTTCCAACGAAGGCACGTGGCAACTTCCACACGCCGCGGCTTCAAACACCAACTCGCCCACGTCCTCGAGCTCGATGTCGGTGCGGGTCCGTGGAGGTGGAGCGAGCGATGCGATGAACGTGGCGATGTCGTCGATCGTGTCGGCATCGAGCTCGGGATCGATCACTTCGTCCTCATCCTCCGCGCCGCCGAAGGTAAACCCTGGCTCGGCGGGAACTGTCATCCCAAGCTCGTTGGTCAGCGCGTCACGCACGAACTCACGAATCGAAGGCACGTTTGCCTTCCATCCGAAACGCCCAAGGCGCCCATCGCCGAGCAAGTGCGCTCGTCCTGCAATGCCGTCCTGGTTCAAATCATCTGGGTCGGCTAGCGACTCGATCGTCTCTCTTCGAATATGCTCGAGCAACCCCAACCCGAGCGTGCTCGGGGTTTGTCTCGGTTCAAAGAAATTTGCTTCCGGATCGGATTCGGGGCGAACGGCGGTAACCCCGTGTCGAGGTAAGCCGGTTCCACCGATTGGCGCAGCGAAAACGTCTCCTATGAAGACGCCCTGGCGCATCGCATCGACTCCGGCCGGTCCTGCGCCACCGATGACCGGATCGAAGTGACAAGACCGGCACGCATCTCCATTGAAGGTGGGCCCTACGCCTTCGGAATAGGAGAAGTCACGGTCGAAGAGAGCACGGCCGCGTTCGAACGCGGCGAGCTCCCCTTCGTCGAGCCCTGGGATGGGTGCGCCAATCTCTCCCGGTTGTGGCGGCGGTACCCCCGGAGGCAACAAACCGTCGGTTCGCTGCGCACGCCCCCCAAGCGACTCCAAAAACGCGATCAAATCGGTGCGCTGGCCGTCCTCGAGTCTCCCGTAAGCGTCACTCATCGGTTGGGCCTCTCCCCCGTGCCAACGGATCGCCTCGTCCAGCGTCGCGGCTCGCCCGTCGTGCAGATACGGCGCAACCGTCGCGATGCCCCAAAGCGGTTGGGTGCGAAACTCGGCGCCGGTCGCTTCTCCCATCGGCATGTCATCGGCGAGCTCTGCACCCATGTCATGAAGCAGGAGGTCTGAATAGAGCGGGATTCTGCCACGGGGCCCAGCCAACGAGGGAGTGTGGCACTTTGCACAGCCAACGTCCTCGAAGCTCTGCTCGCCACGCTTGGTTTGTTCGGTTGGCTCGTCCGGCTCGGGCGCAGCGAGTAGCAGGGTGAACGAAACCAAATCGAACAGATCATCGGAGGAGATCTCCGGATCCGGCACTCCGTCGAAATCGATCGTCGGTTCATCCACGATGACAGATTGTGCAGCGACCACCGCACCCACGCCTTGCACTTCGCTGGTGGGCATCGCGGCTTCGATCGGGCCCACTCCTGGCAGGCTTTCGCGCTCGGTGGAAGACAGTGGTTCTGATGTGATGCCCATGTGATTGAACAGTGGGCCCCGAACGAAGATCTCGATTCTCGCCGTCTGCGCCTTGCGTCCGAAACGGCCGACCGCGATGCCGTCGTAGTTTGCCCGGCCGCTCACCCCGTCGCCGTCTTCGTCGTCGGGGTCGGCGCGGCTCAGAATCTCACTCCCGGGAAGCTCTGCGAGGAGCCCCGCACCAAAGAATGGGATCGGGTTCCGGGTCGCACTGACGTCGGTCAACGCATCAGACGGAGCGCGCCCCGTTTCGAGCGAGAACTGACGCTGTACCCCGTTCTTGCCCCGTGGCACCACGACGTCTTGGACCAACTCGTCTCCGACCAGCAAGAAGTCTCGATAGTGGCTGGCGCTCCCCCCGAGCACCGGCTTTTCGTGGCAGCCCGCGCAGAACGTCAAGTTGAACTCGGGCCCTAGGCCATTGGTTGGAGTGAAGCGTCGCAGCGCAACCGCTCGCCCCCGCTCGAAGGTCGCAAGCTCTTCGGCCGATGCCGAGGGAAAGGGAGTGCCGAGTGGGCCGAATACCCCGTCCGCCATCGGTGTTCGGGCTTCGCTGCCGCATCCCCCAATCGAGGCCACCCCGATCCAGATGGCCCATGCTACGAGCGTGACTCTCATACGTCTTGCTGTTCAAGAAAGAAAAACAGCCTCAATATAGCTTGCCTCCCCACTCAGACAACGAAACTTCGGAGCCCGTGGACCATGGAGATTCTTTCGAGCCGTTTCATGCTTCATCCAAGCGATTTCGAGCGAAGTCTCGACTTCTACCAAAACGTCCTCGGCCTCCATCCGATGCGGGAGTTCGGCCGCGGCGAAGGGCGGGGAGTCGTGTTCTTCCTCGGCGGCGGCTACTTGGAAATCACCGGCGCCGCCGCATCGCCCCCCACGTCAGCGACCGAGCTGTGGTTGCAGGTGAGGGATGCGCGGGCCGTCGAAAACGAGCTCCGAGCCGCCGGCGTACCGATCCTCGAAGGGACGGTCGAAAAGCCGTGGGGGTTGACCGAGCTTCGCGTTGCCGATCCCGACGGGCTGGTTCTGATCTTCGTGGAGGTACCGCCGGACCACCCGTTGCGCCGTGACCACCGCTCGATGTGAGCTAGCGCTCTTCGAGATCGACCGCGACGGTTTTGCCGTTCACTTTGCTCGCAATCGGCTCTTTGGCCTGCTCGATGTCCGGACTATGAGCGTCCCACCAACTTTCAGCGTCAGCTCGCGTCCAGCGCGCCACGTCTAGTTTGTCGAGCGCATCGGCGAGCTCTTGTCCAGATGAGGGCCGATCGCCCTGTGACTTCGCCAGGCACCCGAAGATGAGCTCTTCGAGCCGCGGGGGGATCCCATTCGCGCAGAGCTCGTTAAGCGGGACCGGCTCGGTGTGCAAGTGATGCATGCACACCTCGATGATCGTCTTTCCTTCGAACATGTGCCGACCCGCCAACAGGTAGTACCCAACCGCTCCCAGCGAATAGATATCACTTCGAGCGTCGATGCCCTGCGGATCTTGGATCGCTTCGGGGCTCAAGTAATTAGGTGTGCCTTTGATCGAAAGCGTGTTCGTGCGCTCGAGGTCATCCACCTTGCCGAGGTTCTTGACGAGGCCAAAGTCGAGCACCTTCGTGACGTCCGGCACTCCGCCCTGGCGCGCCAACATGATGTTGCTGGGTTTGATGTCGCGGTGAATCAGCCCCACAGCGTGCGCTTCGTTGAGTGCGAGCGCCGCATCGCGCAAGACGCGGACGACCCGTGCGATGGGTTGCGGGCCTCCTGCTTCGACGACCTGGGTGAGCGTCGCCCCACTCAAGAGCTCCATCGCATAGTAAAAGAGCCCTTCCGGCGTGCGTCCGTAGTCGTAGATCGTGACCGTATTGGGATGGGTGAGCTTCGCGGTGAGCTGGACCTCTCGACGGAACCGATCGAGCGCTTCCGGGTCGGCGATCTGGGGCTTCAAGAGCTTGATCGCGGTTGGACGCTTCAGCATTCCGTGGGTTGCCTCGTAGACGACACCCATGGCTCCCTCGCCGAGCTTCCGCTCGAGCTTGTACTGGCCGAGGCTCTGGATGTCGCTCACCTCTTCGCGCAGCCGATGAATGACGCGGGATGCGAGGCTCGCCAGACCGACCGTGAGGGTCCACCACATGACCGTGATCACCGCCTGGGAGGTCGCCACGCGATACTTGGAGAGCCCCGTGCTGTCGAAGCCGAAACGACGCCAGATTCCGAGATCCACGGAGAGGTAGTGTGCGTACATCGCTGCAACGAGCGGGATCCCGATCAAGACTCCGAGAATGGCGGTGCGCCTGGCCGAGCTCGGCACGAACACACTTCGCGCGAAGAGCATCAGGGCCAAGATGAACGCGGTGATCGTGTCGGCGCCGACTTCGGGCCGGATATTCATCCCCATGCCGATGTAGCCGAGGCTCGCGCCAAAGAGCCCCGCATACTCGACGGCCCCAATGGTCATCAGCTTGAGCTCTCCTCGCCGACAGATCAGCCAGATGGCGAGCATCGGTAGGATGGACAGCGCATGAAGAATGAAGCTCGGGTTCCGGAGCTCCTCCTCGAGGAAGCCGAACAGGATTCCCATCAACACGCGGAAGAGCAGCGCCGTGCCCCCGAGGAGCATCCCGATGAGACCAAAAGCCGCGACACGCTTTTGAAGAAACGCGCGGGCCGCAGGATCCGAGAAGTAAGTGCTCCTAGTCGACATGCGACGTTCCTGCGTCCTACACCCATTCGGGAGGGCGATCAATGATGGCTACGTGCGCAGTTTGTAACCACGTTGGAGCATGATACCCGCCACGGAGAGCAGCACCATGAACGAGATCAGGACCACGACCGCGCTTGCGACCGGTGACACGTCCGCGACACCGAGAAAGCCGAATCGAAGGCCGTTGACCATGTAGAGCAGCGGGTTGAGACGACTGATCGCGTTCCACGGCTCGGGCAATAAGTCTATCGAATAGAAGACGCCTCCGAGGAACGCTAGGGGTAGGAGCACGAAGTTCGGGAAGATCGCGAGGTGATCGAACTTCTCGGCCCACAATGCGGAGACGATCCCCAGCAACGCAAAGGTCGCCGGGACGAAGATCGTGAAAAAGATCGTCCAACCGACGTTGTGCAAGGGGAACCAGGTGAAGAAGAGCGCCACCACGAGCACCAACGCGCCCGTGATCACCGCGCGGCACATCGCCGCCCCCACATAAGAAAGCAGGATTTCGCTCGCGCCGATCGGCGCAACCAAGAGGTCCGTAATCGTCCCGTTGATCTTCGACTGGAACAGGCTCGACGAGGTATTCAAGAACGAATCACGGACCATGGTCATCATGACGAGCCCCGGCACGACGAACTGGATGTACGGGACGCCTGAAATCTCTTTCAGCCGAGACCCGAGCGCGACACCGAACACCAAGAAATAAAGACTGGTCGTGACCAACGGGCTGAGCACGGTCTGCATCCAGACCTTGGCAAACCGTCGAATCTCTTTGATGAAGAGCGTCTTGAGGGCGACGCGATTCACGCGGCGTGCCTCCCATCGGCTCGCCTGATCAACTCCACGAAGATGTCCTCGAGCGAGCGCCCGTCGTGGCGTTCGAGGAGGCTTTCGCGGCCCTCGACCAGCAGCAGCTCGCCGTTGTGGATGACGCCGATTCGGTCTGCGAGCCGCTCGGCTTCTTCGATGTAGTGGGTCGTGAGCACGATGGTAGTGCCGCCGGCCCGAAGGTCTTCGACTTCCTGCCAGAGCTCGCGGCGAAGCTCGACATCGACCCCGGCGGTCGGCTCATCGAGGAACAAAAGCCGCGGTTGATGGACGAGTGCCTTGGCGATCAACAATCGTCGCTTCATGCCGCCGGAAAGCGTTCGCGTATAGGCGTCCCGTTTGTCCTCGAGAGCGAACGTTCGCAATAAGTCTTCGGCTCGTTCCCGGTCTGGCTCGACACCCATCAAGCCCATGTTGATCATGAGGCTTTCCATCGGCGTGAAGAACGGGTCGTAGTTGATCTCTTGGGGCACCAGCCCGACGAGCCGACGCGTCGTTCGAAAGTCACGTAGCGTGTCGAAGCCCAACACCTCGATCGTGCCCTCGCTCTGCTTTGAAACGCCAGTGATGCAGTGGATCAAGGTCGATTTGCCAGCGCCATTTGGTCCGAGGAGCGCGAAGATCTCCCCTTCGTACACTTCCAGGGACAGATCTTCGAGCGCAGTGAAGTCGCCGTAGCGCTTGGTAACGTGGTTGCAGCGGAGGACGGACGGCTTCATCGCGCCGGACTATAGCGACGCTCTCGCCAATGGCCAGGCTATCCCGGAGTGTGGCGCAGGTGAAACGACTTCGGCCGTGTCAGCTGGGCGTAGCCCAAGGTCGAAAGGCTGCACCCGCGTCCCGAGTTCTTGACGCCGACCCATGCGAGCTCGGGGTCGAGGTAGTCGCAGCGGTTCAAGAACCACGTTCCCGTCTCGACGCGGCCTCCGATCTCCTGGGCGCGCTCTAGGTCCTCGGTCCAAACCGATGCCGTGAGGCCAAACTGGCTATCGTTCATCAAGGTGATCGCTTCGGCGTCGTCGGCTACGCTCATCACCCCGATCGCCGGGCCGAAGGTCTCCTCGCTCATGATCTGCATGCCATGATCGACGTCGACGAGAATGGTAGGCGGCATGTAAGGAAGCCCTCGACTCGCTTCCGGGAATAGGTTTGCGTCGAGCAGCGATCGGGCGCCCGCTGCGATGGCCTCGTCGATCTGTTTCTGAATCGCCTCCGCATTGCGAACCCGAACCACAGGGCCCAGCGTAGTGGTGGTGTCACGCGGATCTCCCAAGATCAGCTTCTTCGTTTCGGCGACGAACGCCTCGATGAACGGGTCGTAGACGTCACGGTGTACGTAGATTCGCTCGACCGCACAGCACGACTGGCCTGCATTGTAAAAGGCTCCATCGACGAGACCCACGGCGGTCGTAGCGATGTCGGCGTCGTTGCAGACGTACGCTGGGTCTTTGCCCCCGAGCTCGAGCCCAACCCCGATGAATCGGCTTGCAGCGGCTTGCTGGATGGCGCGGCCCCCTTCGACCGAGCCCGTGAACGCCACGAAAGCCACTCGCGGGTCGGTGATCATATCCCGCACGCGATCGTGGTCGAGATACAAGACCTGAAGCACGCCTTCGGGAAGCTGTGCTTCGACCGCGGCGCTTGCGATCCGTTCAGCGACCAATGGAGTTTGCTCCGAGTGCTTGAGGACCACCGTGTTGCCCGCCACCAGCGCCGGCGCGAGCGCGTTCACCGACGTCAGCCATGGGTAATTCCATGGTGCGAGCACGGCGACTACGCCCAGTGGCTCGTGCCGAATGAAGCGCGTAAAGCCCTCTCGGTCGTCGAGCACGACGTCAGCCAACGCCCTAGGCGCTAGCTCTACCATCTTGCGGCCGCGTTCGAGCCAACCACGCACCTCGCCACCCCCATCGCGAATCGGGCGTCCGATCTGCATGGTGAGCTCCCGCGCCACAGCGTCTGTATTCGCCACGGCGAGCTCGATGAATCGCTCTACGCGTGCTCGGCGTTCGTCGAGATCGACTCGGCGCCAATGCTCGAACGCCGATCGCGCTCGTTCGAGCGTCTGTTTGATCTCGTTTCGGCTCGTGAAATCACGCTCGAAAACGACGCTTCCGTCCACCGGAGAGATTGTCTGAAAGCGGTCAGCCATGAGCTTAGCGTTTCGCAGTGTATCCCCGCCGTCAATCCGGACTTGCATCTTCGCGCTTCGCGGGACACGACAGGCCCATGGCCGTACCCAAGCTCGAGGGGAGGGTGCTGATCACCGGCGCGAGCGGCTTCATCGGCAGCCGATTGCTCGAGGCACTGCTGGAGTCGGGGAGTGACGTCGTAGCGATCCGCCGCGCTGCCTCACCCGAGGGGGGCCAGGGCCGTTCCGTCACGGCGGACTACGCAAGCATCAGCGAGCTCGAGGCGCTCATGGCGGACGAGAAGCCTGACTACGTGCTCCACGTGGCCGGCGTCACCAAGGGTCGGAGTTACGAAGATTTTTGGCGCGGCAACGTCATGCCGACGCGGAATCTTTTGAGCGCCCTCCACCGCGTCCATCCTGAGCTCCAGCGGTTCGTGTTGGTTTCATCGTTGGCGGCCTATGGGCCATCGAGCCCGTCACAGCCGCTCCACGAATCGGATCCGCGTAACCCGATCGAGCACTATGGCAAGAGCAAGCTCGAAGCCGAGCAGGCGGTCGAGCAAGAGGCCGCGGGTATTCCTTGGACCATCGTTCGTCCGGCCGGCGTCTACGGGCCCGGCGATGTCGATTACTTCAACTTGTTCAAGAGTGCTGCGCAGGGTTGGAACGCTTTTTTCGGGAATCGCCACCGAGAGATGTCTCTGATCTACGTGGATGATTGTGTGCGCGGCATCCTCCAGGCCGCGTGCCAACGGCCGTGCGCGGGAAAGGGGTACTTTCTAGCAACGGGGCAGCCCGTGACCTGGGAAGAGCTCCAGGATCAGATCGTTCGTGCCGTCCAACGGGAGGTGCGTACCATCGATCTTCCGGAGCTGTTCGTGTCCCTGGCGGCGGTCGGCGGCGAGATCGTTTCACGCATCGACAAGAAGCCGAGGCTTCTGAACCTGCAGAAGGCCAAAATGGGCGCACAAGATGCCTGGACGTGCACGGCGTCGGCGGCGAAGGCCGACTTTGGCTTTGAAGGCGAGGTCGATCTGGTCGAAGGCGTTCGGCTCACCCACGAATGGTATATGGCGAACGGGTGGTATTAGGAGCCTAAGAGCTCACTCCGCGGCTTGTTGTGACGCCTCTTGCTTTGTCGAGAGCTTCTTTAGGAGTCGCGCACCGGTCGTCGTGATCTCGTCGTGTCGATAGCGGACCCGAGGTTCGGCACGATCCAGATGCCGCTCGAGCAGTTCCAGCCGTTCGGGGTGTTTCTGCGCTTGCGCGAGCAACACCTCCGCGATCAACGTATCGCCGAGAAGCTGGATCAGTCGTTCGGCGTGCAGCATCGCGTAGGCGAAGTCGCGCTTGGGGTCCCAGTTCTTGGTGAATTCCTCCGGCCACTCGGTCAGCGGTTTGTCGCGAAGGCCCTTCATCTTGTCGCCGGCTGTCTTGAACACCAGGTGTTGCTGTGCATTGAGCGAAAGGGACTGCAGGGCCGCCACGCGCCGTTCAAACGGGTCACGGGCCGAGACCGATCGCCAGCGCGTCTGCGCCATTCGCCGAACGAACGCACGCGGTCTCTTGATGATGCCACCGAGCGTATCCTTCATCGCCATCAGCGCTTGAATTTGGCTCGTGCCTTCGTAGATCGGCATGACTAGAGCGTCGCGGAGCAATTTCTCAGGCAAGTACTCTTTCATGTAGCCGTTGCCGCCGTGGATCTGCAGAGCCATCCGCGCGTGTGTGACCGCGTTTTCCGCTCCGAGGTATTTGAGGATCGGCGTCATGCGTCGCGACTCTCGTTGGTGCGACTTCATCCGTCGTTCGATCTTCTTGCGTTCGAGGTCATCTAGGTCGCCGAACTCGAGAACGAGCGCGAGCTTTTGAGCCATTTCTTCGTGGAAAGCCGCGGTGACAGCCACTGCTCGAACCCCTTGGATGTCGGTCTTCATGCCTTCGAGGTAGTCGGCGATCATCTCGTGCTGGTCGATCGTCTTGCCCATCGACGAGCGCTCCGAAGCATAGGCGACAGCGGTTCGATAAGCCGACTCTGAAAGACCGATACATTCGAAGCCCACGCCGAGACGGGCATTGTTCATCAGGGTCAGCATGTGCTTGAAGCCATCGCCTCGCTCGCCGACGAGCTCCGCAGGGGCCTTGTCGAACACCAGCCCACAGGTCGCCGACCCGTGATGGCCGAGCTTGTGTTCCACACGGCTGATCTGGACGATGCGCTTCCGGTTTCCGTCAGCGTCCTCTTCGTACGTAGGCACGAAGAACATCGAAAGACTCTTCAACCCCGACATCGGGTCGTTCGGGTTCTCTTCCTCGGTGCGGGCGATGACGAAGTGATACTTGCCGTGTCCCGAGGTGATGAAGATCTTCTCACCGGTTACATACCAATTACCCTCTGCATCCTGCTCGCCGACGGAACGCATTGCGGCCATGTCGGATCCGGCATCGGGCTCGGTGATGTCCATGCAACCCCATGCGTTACCAGCGGCGATCTCACGGATAGCGGTCTCCCACCGCGTCTTCAGAATCCGGCCTGTCTTTGGGTCGATTTCCGAGCTGCCCTCGGCGACCGAGAACACCAGCGCCGCCATCGCGATGCCAGCGTGAAAGCCGTGGTGGGCCATCACCGAGACATCGGCGCGCGCCATCAGCTCGCTATGGATGAAATAGAGCATCATCGGTGCGTTCATCCCACCGAGCTCACGGGGGAGGGGAAGGCTGTGAAGCTCGAGCTCTTTGATCTTGTCGAAGATGTCTCGAAGTCGCTCGGGGAAGACGACCTCTCCGTCGACCAGCTCGACGCCCTTGTCGTCGATTTCCTTTTCGTACGGTTTGATCTCTTCGGCGACGAACTCGCCGAACATTTCGGCAATCTCCCGGTAGAAGGTCACTGCCTCTTCGGTGTTGTCGTGACCGTCAGCATCCGCGAAATCGTGCTCGGTGATGCGAACCAGCGGCTCCCAATCGATGCCTTTGTCGAAGTAGTACTGAAGGTCGTCGTTGTCTTTGAAGAAGTTCGCCATGGTTACCTCTCGGCGTCTTTATCGGTGTACAAGCTCGAACGAGCCACCCGGATGAGCTCGCGCACATGGCGCTCGCGTGTGGTGCCTCGAACCGGATCGTTCGGGAGAATTGTTTGCAACGTATCGATGACGGCCGTTCCCGACACGGCCATCGAAATTACTTGAATGGCATAGGCCTCGGGATCGACGCACGGCTGCACCATTCCTTGGCTCTTGGCGCGCTCGAGCTGCTCGCCGAGAAGCTCGATCCAAGGCTTGACGAACTCCTTCAGGAGCGCTCGCATGTGCTCGGGCCGATCGAGGGTTTCCCGTAGCATCAGTCGAGCGCGGTCCGGGTCCTCGATGAAGAACTTGCTAAGCGCTTCCATCGTTGCGTCGAACCGCTCTTCACGGGTTGCCCTCAACAAGAGCGACGGCAGCACCGCATTCCAGTGCGCCAGCATCTCGCTGATCACATTCTCCCGGAGCTCGTCCTTCGAGTTGAAATGGTAGAGAAGGCTCGGCTTTCGAATCCCGACCGCATCGGCGATTTCCTGGACCGACGTCCCGTCATATCCCTGCTCGGCAAAGAGCCGGGTCGCATGCGTCAGAATCTCGGTTCGTACATCCATCGTCCCTACCAAATGGTCGAGATATACCTACCAAATGGTAGAACGGATGCAAGGCGGACACCCGCTCCTCTTCCAAGATCGCGAGATCATTGATTTTCCATCGACCTTCGATCCGAGCGAGCGTGATCAACGCCTCGTATTGGTTGGTCCGCAGATGGGTGTGGCCCCAATGTCCAACCGTCCCGGTCGCGTTCCATTTCGATTTGTAGCGAAGCGTGCCGGCCCGATCGCTTTCCTGGGGAATGACCTCGAGCAGCTCGACTTCGCGGACCCTGACGCGCGCGCCTCCTTGGTTTTCGAGTCGAAGACCTTTTCGCACCTCGAGGTAGACGCGCTCCAGCACATCGCCGGAGAGACTCTGGTCGAGACGATCAAAGATGACTTCTTCTTCTCGAAAATCGAGCGCGCGATAGACATTGTAGAGAAGGGCGTGAATCGTCGGCGCCGCCTCTTCGCCCGACGGCACACGAACGCTTGATGGGACTGGGATGTCGACCGTCGGCGTGGGCACCAACCAGGCCACCACGGCCAAGGCGACCGCCGCGTGACCGAGCGCCCAGGATCGTCGACGCCAGGCCGCGATCAAAAGTCCAAGCGCGAGGATCGATCCCAGGCTGAAACCGATCGCAATCGAGATATGCGATTTCGGGGATTGGACCTCGAGCTTGCCAGGCAGCATGCCTCCTTTGAGGTAGTTCACCCAGTGAAGCTGGCTATCATCGGGAGTGAGGAAATAGGGCATCGGCCCGGCCTCGTCGGTCGCCGTGCCCGGTACACGCTTGATGCGTTCGTCGAAGAGATCCCAGTCGACACGAACGTCCTTGGGCAAGCCGTCCACCGGGTAGACGAAAATCGCACCGACGATCGCATTGGTGCCGTCGATCGGCTCATCCGGCGTAACGACACGCGTCATTCGCAGGCCGCGCTTCAGGAAGTGGATGCGGTCGAGGATCGGCTCGGCCTCCGCCCCATCGATGGTGACCGGCGCACGTTCTGCGAGAAAATCGGCGATCTGTGCAAGCACGGCATCTCTTCGGTCGGCTGGGATCGGCTCGTGCGGCTGGACGTCGAGATCGGTGAACCGCGCGAGATCGAGCGGTCGAACGACGAACTCCTTGCGAACCTCGAACGGCTCGACGTAAAGGAAAATGTTCATCGGCGAGTCGAACTGCCGTTTCAACGTCTTGCGCTCGAAGCGCGAATAGAAGGGATCCTCCCAGTCGAGCTGGAGTCGCTCCGAGGCGGCCAGGTATCGGAAGTCATTGACCGCAACGCCGTGGTGGTAGACTACGAAGCCGATGTCGGCCATGGCGTAACCGTCTTTTGAGGGTGGGCTGAGAACGACCGTCTTCGGTTGGTTTCGCAGCGGGTATCGCAGCACCACGAACAGGACCTCTTCGGCCCTGGGGGTCGGCAAAGGCTCCCCGCTGACCTCGTCACGCTCTACCTTCTTGCGGCGCTCTGCGCTTTCGATGGTGCCGCGCAATCCCTTTTCGTCCGCCCGCAATGAGAGCTCGGACCCGGGCGGGATCGGCGCGGGAAAGTCTTTGGCGCCGGTGGCAGCCTCGACGAGCGAGGGGAAGCCAGCGAGCTCTTGTTCTCTGATCTCGAGCTCGACGACGATCGCATCTTGGTCGACGAACGCTTCCATGATGGTGCTCGCCGTCATCGCGCGCGTCACCACCACCGCGTCAGCGAACGCGATGCTTGGGAGCAGGACGGCCAGGACGAGGAGCAAACCCCGCGTGCTCAGGGACATGGCTTCACACCCGCCGCGCACTCGAGGCGGTCGGCGTTGGCTTGCATGACAGCCAGGAAATCACCCTTGGAGGGAGTTTGTCCCGCCGGGTCGAACACGATGGGTGTGACACCTCGTTCGAGAAAGCCCGCTTTGGTGGCCTCGAGGGGAGGGGCCTCCCACAACATCCACTTCACGCGACGCTGCCTAAGCGTTGCATCGATCTCGCTCCAGTCATCATCGCTCAGCTCCTGATCGGGCTCGAGATGCAGGCTCTGGATCGAAAGGCCGTAGGCGTTGGCGAGGTACGGATAGACGGGATGAGAACCGAGGAGCGGCTGGTCGCCCAAGGCGTCGCCCACGATCTGCAGCCGTTCGTCGAGATCGAGGAGATCGCGCTCGAGCGACTCGAAGCCGGCGGAAATGCTGTCCTTCGCATTCGGCACCCGCTCGATGAGGGCGTCGCGGATGCGGCTCGCCTGACAAGCCGCGAGGCGAAGATCCAACCAAGTGGTGAAGGCTAGTTCCGCGTGGGCATGCGCTCCTTCGGGACCGTGCTGATGGCGGACGCTTTGCTCGGTGCGAAGATAGCCATCGCGACAACCATCCGCCGTGACCACGATTCGCGCTTGGGGAAGCGTCGCGTAGCGCGTCCATCGTGCGTAGCCCCCCCCGTTCAGAAGGATCAAGCTCGATGCTTGGTATTCCACCACCGCTTCGGCCGAGGGCTTCCAGAACGCAGGATCGATTCCCTCAGGCGCGGGAAACACGACCCGAACGCCAGCCGGCGCCATCCGCTCCGCGAAGTAGCTGAGCGGGTAGTTGACCGTGTAGATCGAGAGCGAGTCTGCGTCTTGCGACTTCGGGGCGTGATCGGGGTCGGCTTCTTTCGAGCAACCGAGCGCTATCGGGATAAGCGCGGTCACCATCACAACTGTTCCCGCTCGCGCGCCCTTCCGCATCACGAACCCCTCAAGATCAGATTCTGGAGCCACGTGTCTCCGTACTGCGCCATCACGATTCCAAAGACGCCCGCGATCAGCACGCTGGCGCCCACCATGAGTGCGATCTCCGAGCCCATGATCTGTGCAGCCTTCCATCGGCTGCAACCAAGCCGTGTCATCGTCCGCAGCTCTTCGGCCCGAAGCCTCCAGGAGAGCGCCATCACCAACACAAACATGACCGCGGTCGCCAAACCCACAGTCCAGACGACGATCTGCAACACGCGCTCAAACCGAAAGATCTGCTTGTTCAACGAGTCAACCACCTGCGCAGGGCGCACGAGCTGCCGCGTCGGTGCATCGACGAAGCGGCCGCGCAGCAGAATGCCTGCCTTTTCATCGTGAGGCACCACGATGGCGGCGCTCACGGGATAGCTCGATGGGTCCCCATGGAAGTGAAAGCTGTCCAAGTTGGATTCGGTGATTTCGTTGAACTGGACGAGCTTCGCGTTGGCCGTGACCGTGCCCTCGTTGCGTTTGAGCACCACATCAGGCCCGGCGCGAGCCAGGTCTTGGTGACCGTGCCCCATGCCTTCAGCGACCCAGGCGGTTTTCACATCGACGAGGACAGCCTCGTCATCGGGCCCATAGGTCGGCTCGAGAACGCCCACGACGTGAAGCTTCAACGGATACACGCCCGCCAGGTCGAACAGCGTGGAAGGTGAGGTCAGAAGCGCATCTCCCGGTCCGAGCCCGAGTGTCTCGGCAGCCTCCGCTCCCAAGATGCAGTCGCCCATCATCGCAAGACCTCGGCCTTTGGCGAACCGAAGCCTTCGGAACGGGAAATAATCGAGGCTCGTACCCACCAGTGGAAAGCCACGCGCCATCAATCCGGTGCGAATCGGAATGCCAAGTGCAAGCCCCGTCGCGTGGATCGCATCGATATCGGCTTCGGTGATCGGCTCGGCGCCCTTCAACTGAAAGTACAGGGTTTCCACCACCAGATCGAGGCTGCTCCCCTTCTTGCCGAGCAAGAGCGGCGTCGCCTCGGCGCGAGCCAACAAGGACTCTTGTGTGGCGCGGCTCATCGCGCGCATGATCAAGGGCAGGCCGAGGAACACCGAAAGCGACAGCACCAGCAGGAGCGTCTTGGCTCGGTGGTGACGAAGGTACCGCCAGGCAAGGTAGAGGCTGTCTTTCATCGGCTCATGCCTCAGCGGGGCCCAATGCTTCGACGTCTACGATCTGTGCGAACTGGTCGAGGAGCCCATGATCGTGAGTGACCATGAGCAGAGTGGTTGAGCGCGCGTCGCACTGCTCGAACAGAAGATCAAGCGCCTGCTGTTTGGTGGCGGGGTCGAGGCTACCGGTCGGCTCATCGGCAAGGATCAGTTTGGGTGCAGTGACGAGCGCGCGGGCGATGGCGACGCGCTGCCGCTCACCTTGGGAGAGCTCACTCGGACGCCGCTTGAGCAGGCCGGCAAGTCCCAGGTCTGAAGCCAGCCCGCGCGCGCCCGATCGCGCCGAGGCATCCAGGCGAAGCTTGGGGTGCAGGCGATACGGGTAGAGGATGTTGTCGAGGACGTCGAGGTATTCCAAGAGCAAGAAGTCTTGAAACACGAAGCCGATGGTGGTGATGCGAAACGATCGGCGCGCCGCGGGCGACAGACGATCGACTCGCACCCCAGCCGTGCGGACCTCACCCGAGCGCGGTCGCTCGATGCCGGAGATCAAATTCAGCAGCGTGGTCTTTCCCGAGCCGCTCGGCCCGATCGCCGCCGCCCTAGTTCCCGAGGCGACCGTCAACTCAGCCACGTCGATAGAGAAGCCCCCCTGTGCGTATTCGAACCCGACATCGCGAAGAGAGATCACAGGGTGGCGAATGTAACCCAGCACGGCTCGGACTCAACGCGCGCGCACCTGGCTGCTCAAAAGTGGTAGACCCCAGCCAACGCTGCGCTCACCTCGTGCTCGACGATGTCGTCGGTCGGGACGTTGGCGTAGCCAAGCTCGAGGTCGAGACTCCAGCGCGGGTTGAAGAAATAGGCCCCGCCAATGACCGCGCCGATGCCGAACGACAGGATGTTTCGCTCCCCTTCCTGCTCCTCGCGCTCCTTTTCGAAGACGCGGATGTTCCAAGTAAGTACGAGTCCGATAAAGCCTTCCCACGATCCCTTGCGGAAGAGTCCTCTCAGAATGAAGTCGAAAGGCGTGTCGAAACGTTCCTTGTTGAAATAGAATGGCTTCGAAATGGTGAGCGCTAGATGTTCGGGAATCAGCTCCCGGTCATACGCGATCACGAACCCACCGAGATGCTCGATGGTTCGGAGCGGTTCCCCAGTTGTGGCGGAGTCGCGATCGCGAAGGATGTGAAAAGTATAAGCGCCGCCGAGCGTGAGACCATTGAGGCGCTCCCTTTCCTCGCCCACTTCGGCGGCTTCGTCGGGCCCGGGTTCCGAAGCGTGCGCGATGCCCGTTGCCGCCGAGCACACGACCACCACTGTCGCGAGTATGACGCTCGATTGGGCTCTGATCATTTCGCGACCTTGGGAACGATGTCGAGCACGCCATTGTGCTTTTTGTACTGGTTCCACAGGGCGACCATCTCTTTGACCTTGTCCGGTTGGTCGGTGCTGAGGTCGCGGAGCTCTGCCGGATCCGTCGACAGGTCGAAGAGCTCCCAGTCGCCGGTACCGAGCGGCTTGGGTAGCCAAACGATCTTCCAGTTCCCATCGATGAACGCTTTGAAGCTGAAGAGCTCGTAGCCGACTGTGCTGGCACCTGCGTAGGCGGTCTCGCTCTTTCCCGCGACGAGGTCCAGTACCGACTGGCCCTGCATGGGTAGCACTCCACGACCGTCGATGGCGTCGGGTTTCGCGGCGCCCGCGACGTCGAGGAGGGTCGGCATGATATCTCGAACGTGAACGAACGACTGGTTCACCGCGCCAGGCTCAGCAGGTTTGCCCGGCACCTTGGCCAAGAGAGGTGCTCGGATGCCCCCCTCGGTCGGGTACGCCTTGAACATACGGCTCGGGGACATGCTCGCCTGGGCCCAACCCGGACCCATCTCAATATAAGAATTCGGAAGACCGCGATTGTCGAGGCTGTTGTCGAAAGAGCCGAGGTACTCCTCGGTCTGACCGGGATACGCCGTTGGCAGCGCTCCATTCGCCCCATTGTCCGACATGAAGAGGATCATCGTATTGTCGTATTCGCCGATCTCTTTGAGGTAGTCGAACACGCGCGCAATCTGCTCGTCCATGTAATCGACCATCGCGGCGTACACTTCCATGTCGCGTGCGGCGAGGGCACGCTCCTTCTTCGACATCTCATCCCACGCCTTGACGTTTGGCAGGCGAGGGAAGGGCACCGCATCGTCCGGAACCGTGCCAAGGCGTTTCAGGCTCTCGAGCCGCTTCTGCCGAAGCGAGTCCCAACCCTGGTCGTACTTGCCCTTATACTTGTCGATGTATTCCTTTGGCGCGTGCAGTGGGTCGTGCGGCGCGGTATACGACAAATAGGCGAAGAACGGCTTGTCATCGCCCCGGCCTTGCTCGATCCATTCGAGCATGCGGTCGGTGTAATACCGCGTCGAATAGAAGTCGCCGGGCAAGGATTCGACTTCCTTACCGTTCCGTCGATAGACCATCGTTTCGGGCGGGCAGAGTGGCTTGCGGTCATTCCAGTGGCTGCCACCGCCCTGAAGCAGCACGAACGTCTCCTCAAAGCCCCGTGCATGTGGGCTCGTATTTTCGTCAAGGCCAAGGTGCCACTTGCCCGCCATGTATGTGTGATATCCCGCTCGCTTGAGCACCTCGGGGAGGGTGGCGACCTCGAAGTTCAGATACCCGGCGTACCCGGGGATTCCTTTCATCTCTGGCGTGACGAACTCGCCCATCGTCCCGAGGCCTGCGAGGTGGTTGTCCATACCGGACAGCAGAACCGACCGTGTCGGTGAGCAAGTAGGCAGCACGTGAAAGTTGCTGAGTTGCAGACCTTCCTTCGCCAGCCCGTCCAGGGCCGGCGTCGAAATCTCTCCACCGTATGCGCCGATGTCGGAATACCCCAGGTCATCGGCTACGATGAGCAAAATGTTGGGCCGCTTTGACGTCTCGGACTTCTTGGCTGTCTTACAGCCGGCCAATGACGTGAGCGCCATAACGACGAGCACGATCGTGGTCGTGAGACGCAGCCTCATTTGAGGTTGTACTTCGTCCTGTACTCGTCCAGCCAACCTTTGTTCACCTCGCTCATGTCGAGGCGCTGCTCGACGAGCTCTTTCCAGATGGTCTCCGGCTTGCGGCTCCTATCGGGCTGGAGTCCCTTCTCCGTTCCAGGCACGTCCCAGGCCTCGTCGCTCGAGACCGCCATTCGCTCGGTGATGCCCTGCTTGGTGAGGTTCCAGACCATCATGTCGGTCGCCATCGAGAGCGGGCCGTCATAGGTTTCGCGGATGCCGTCGTAGATCCCGTAGCGCGTGCCTTCTTCGTTGAAGAAGTGGTAGGCGATGGCGAGCTTCGGCTTGATCATGCTCATGACCTTGCCAAAGGCCTGGGCCGACGTGTGGATGTCGGTGTTCATCATGATCGTGCGGGAGGGCGGCTGGTTGTAGTACTTGCGGAGCTGCTCTGCGGTGAGCATCGCCTCGTGGATCACGATGTCGGCGTTCTTGGCGTATTTGACGAACCAAGTGTTGGGAAAGGTATCGCCGCCGAAGACGACCTTGTAGCCTTTCCACTCGAGCGCGTAGCTCACCGGACCATCGCCTGCGTGAATGGCCGGCCATGAGCGAATGGTGACGCCGTTCTTTCGGTAGACGATCTGGTTTTCGCCCTTGTAGTCGAACTCGTGCGCAATGATCTTGCCAGGGATCGGGTTCACCTTCACCGCGCGCGTCATGTAGTCCCAGTTGTAGGCCTTGAGGAAGTGCTCGACGAAGTAGGCGGTGCCCATGTCCTTTCTCGACCCGCTCGGTCCCCAGATCTCCAACGGCGTAGTGCGACCGCCCGTCCAACCGCCAGCCCAAAGAGGAGCCAGGTCCCCAACGTGGTCGGTGTGTAAGTGGCTCGCGAAGACTTTGGTCAGCATGTCTGCGGGGATCATCAGAGACATGACGTTCGCCATCGAGCCCGTGCCTAGGTCGAAGATGAACTTGTCGCCGTTCCCGAGCTCGAAGACCCAGCAGGACGCGGCCTGGCCGCGCCGCGCAGCCGGCATACCGGTGCCGCAGGCGATGATGCGGATCTCGTCTTTCCCAAGCTTTTCCGTCCCCGGGTAGTAGACGTAGCGGTCTGGGGCAGTCCCGACCGGGGACTTCACTTTACCGCCTGCGGCCTGCGCCACCTGCGGCTCTTGAAAGCTCACGCCGATGAAGTAGCCGATGGTCATCGCGGCGAGCGCTAGCGTCAACGCACCGATTGCAGTTTGTCCTGATCGCATGAGACCCTCCCGGAGCCGCCGACCTTACAGAATCGCTTGTCCTGGTCAAGACACAAGTGTATGGATCGGGAGAGTCATGCCTAGGAAGAAATCCCTAACCAAGGACGACTGGCTCCGGGCCGCCATGGAAATGCTGCGAACGCGCGGCATCGGGGGCGTACGCGTGCTCCCCTTGGCGAAAAAATTGCGCGTAAGCCGGGGGAGCTTCTATTGGCACTTCGAGGATCTGCAAGACTTGAAGGACTCGATGCTCGACTGGTGGGATCGGGAAATGACCGAATCGGTGATCGAGCTCGTAAATGCTACCCGCGGGAGCGGTGAGAAGCGCCTCATCGCGGCCGGGGAGGATATTCTCACAGCCCACCGTAACCGGTACGAGTCGGCGATCCGTTCTTGGGCCGAGGACGACAAGAAAGCAGCAAGAATGCTGCGACGCGTCGTTCGCAAGCGCCTCGATTACATCATAAGCCTCTTTGCAGACGCGGGTTTTCCCCCAGCCGAGGCGCGGGCCCGGGGAGAGCTCATGGCCGTCTATCTGATGAGTGAGGAAGCCATCCTCATGGACGAGTCCCTGAAAGACCGTCTTCGCCTCTTCAGACGCCAGGTGCGTTCCCTCATGAGTTAGGAGAGATCCAATGAACAGACGACAACCGCTATTCCATCGATTGCCCAGCCTCCTCATCCTGCTCGCCTGCGCGTGTGCGTCGAGGGGGCCTGGAGCCGACGAGCCCTGCTCGACGTATTCGGTTGGCGATAAAGATTTCAAATTCAAGCCCCAACTGGCCCACGTGGAGGTGAAGTGGTTTGAGGAGTGGACGTCGCGCTACGGCGAGACCCTGCCCGAGCCGCTTCCGCCCCAGGAGAACTGGCAGCACCCGATCCTCTCGAACCGCTATGCAGGAACCATGCACGAAGACAGCTTTGCGACCGACGTGAGCCATTTCCCGGGGCCCATCCCCGCCAACGCCAAGGTTGGCTACTTTCACGTGTTGGAGAAAGGCAAGCATCTCTCCGGTATGGCGCCGCTCTACACGTTCCTCGATGACCAAACGGTCGTAACGATTTCGTTCGGGCGGGACGCAGCGACCCTGATCGTGATCGACATCTCCAGTCCGCCACCCCGGGTTCTCGACTCCGTCAAGATCCCCGGTCGGGGGAACAAGATGCGACAGGTCGCCGGCACCAAGGGGCGAATCGCGGTCTTTCGCGACACGTCGGGGGGCGCCTATTCGTACCTGGCGAGCAATGGCGACGTCTACGTCCCTGGAGCCAACGACACGATCGTCCGTATTCCGATCCGCAATCGCCGGGTCGTTCGCGACGAGATGGTCTACTTGAACCTCGGCATCGCGGTCGGGAAGGGGACCATCGTCGAGGAAATCCTCGACAAGAAACCGAAGGACAACAAGCTCACCGCGATCATGCCCGACGCAGATGGCCGGGTTTGGTTCACCTCGAAGTACGGCGTGGTCGGCGTGATCGATACGTTGGGCGAAAAGACTGAGGACGGGTGTCCCCGAATTTACGCCGTTGCGATCCAACTGTTTGCGGCCGAGGACAAGATACGGCAGCTCTTCGCGCCGCTTCCAGAAGGCGCGGAGGAATTCTTTGCCGACGCGAAGAAGGCGCAAGACGACCAGGACATCGATAAGTTCCCCGAGATTCGGAAACGCTTTCGGGAGCTGTTCCTAGGGGAGAAATCGAGCTTTGCCGAGCAGATTCAAAACTCGTTTTCCGTCGGCCCCGACGGCGTCTACATCGTTTCGAACATCGCGCTCTACAAGCTGCGCTTCAACACGGATTCCATGAAAATCGAGCTCGATCCGACCTGGAAACCGACCTACGTACAGGGCGATCTCGTCTACGACAACGACCGCAAGATCAAGCCCGGCCATCTCAACGACGGGAGCGGCACCACGCCGACACTCATCGGGGACCGGTTTGTCGCGATCGTCGACAACGGCCCCGAGCAGGTACACCTGAACGTGTTCCGTCAGACCGATGGCTCGCTGGTCAGCAAGCTGCCCCTGTTCGACGCTGGCAAAGGGGCGGTCGAGAATTCGGTCGTGGCCTACAAAGACCACCTGATCGTCGGCAATACCTATGGCTACGTTGATCCGTTCAAGGAGAACCCCACCGCAGGCGGAATCATGCGGTTCGACTTTGACCACGAGGCAGGAGAATACAAAGTGGTCGAGGGCTGGCCGGCAGCAGGCCATATCGACGCGAAGACGGCGACTCCCAAGCTCTCGACGCCGCGCGGGTTGATCTATGTCTATCAACGCGACGACGAGCCGGTGAACGGTCACCACGACTGGATGCTCACAGCCATCGATTTTCGGACTGGCTGGCGGGTGTTCCGGATCAAGGGCTACTTCAACAAGGGCGAGTTCGACGACAACGTCACGCGCATTGTGCAGCGCGCTGCCCTTGGCAAGGGCAACTACGACCGCAAGGTGTTCAACAACATCTGGGGTACGTTCACCTTCGGCCCTGACAATACGGTCTATCTCGGCGCCTATCGTGGGTTTTTGAGGTTCTGGTCGGACGACGAAATGCCCTAAGGCCCTTGCTGTCGCTGGCTTTCGTGGCAATGCTCTGATTGCCGGGCACTAACGCATTCTCGTGATTCTTCGCTCGGCGCCGAAAACCGTTTTTGTTCGTGGAGATGACACACGTGAGCAAAAGTGAGATGCAGCATGAGCATGCACTCGAGGCCGCTCGGCAACGCCGAGTTGAGTTGAAAGAAGCGATTTCAAGTGTTGAGATCGCCGCTTCAGCCCCGATTGGAGGGCCAAACTGGCGTTCCAACCTACAAACCGAACTGGAGAGCCTGCGGATCGCTCTTGCACAGCATGTTAAGGAGGTAGAAGGTGCCGAGGGCCTCCTCGCCCAGCTGAGAGACGATGCACCACGGCTCATCAACAAGATCGATCGGGTTCGGGACGAGCACCCCGAGCTCACTCAGCAAGTGGCCGACGCCATCGCCAGCGCCAAGGGGTCATCCGATGCCGAAGATCTGAGAAGTCAGGTTCTGGCGGTACTGGTTTCCATTGTTCGCCATCGTCAGCGCGGTGCCGATCTCGTCTACGAGGGGTACAATGTGGACATTGGCGGCGGTTGACGTAGAGGCCGATCGACACACAGCTCCTGTGGGCACGTAAGATCCGTTCGCCTAGCGGAATGCGTTCGGGCCTAGTCGATGGGGTCGCCAATAGGGACCAGACGTTCCTGCTCCTCGGCCCGAGGCTTCGGACGGTCCCGTCGTTCGAGCACGGAGATCGTTCGCCACCAGGTTTCGACCCCTTCCACTCGGGATGGTTCGACCGGCGCCCCGAGCATCGGCATGACCAGGTGCACACCGAGGGGCGGCGCAAGCTCGACGAGGCGTTCCGCGGGTTCGTCCCAATCATGGAGGGCGAGGTCGAAAGTCCCCCAGTGCACCGGCAAGAGGCTTCCGCCGCCCAAAAGCCTCAGGGCTTCGAGGGCATTGGCTGGGCCGAGGTGGATGTGACCCCACGCCGGGTGGAAAGCGCCAACTTCGAGCATCACGAGATCGAAGGGACCGAGCCGCCGGGCGATTTCTTCATACTCGGGCGTGAGGCCGGTGTCGCCGCTGAAGAACACGCGATGCTCGGGACCTTGCAGGGCGAAAGAGGACCAGAGCGTCTGATTGCGATCCGCGGTGGCGCGGCCGGAGAAGTGTTGCGAAGGTGCCGCGGTGATCCGAAAATCGGCGTTTGGCAGCGTGGCGCTCTCCCACCAATCGAGCTCGATGATACGTTCCGGTGGCACGCCCCACGCCTCGAGATGCGCGCCGACGCCAAGCGAGGTGTAGAAGGGGACGTCGCATCGAATCAGCTCGACGATGCTCGGATAGTCGAGATGATCGTAGTGGTCGTGTGAGATAATCACCGCGTCGAGGGGTGGCAGGGCGGCGATCGGTACCGGCACGGGTTGAAAACGCTTCGGCCCGAAGAAGCGACTCGGGGAGACCCGCCGGCTCCATACCGGGTCTGTAAGCACGCGCACCCCGTCGATCTCGAGTAGCAAGGTTGAGTGACCGAGCCAGGTCGCGCGCAAACCGGTTTCGACGGGCTTGACCCAACGGTCGAGCGGGCTCACGGAGGGAAGCGGCGCGGTTGGCACGCGACGCTGACGGCTTCCGAATAAGAAGTCCCGCATCACCGGAAAACTAGTGCCCTTTTGGAGGCCCACGCCTATACCCGAGGTGTTTCGAAAGAGGCCATCTTGGAAGCGCGGCGAGGCTTCCATTCGTTCGCGACGAAGGCCGTTGGCCCGGCGGCGGATAGCGGACATGGGCCCATCTTTATAGGGCAATTGCTCGCGCCGTCACGTCGCAGGCGGAGGCTGGTCGGGTGACAGCGTCCTCGCGCCGGGTGTACCCTCCAACCGATGTCTCGCTTCGAAGAGGCTATCCGGCGTTTTGACCAGGCGAACGCTCAGGATCCGAGGAGCGAAATGGTCAATGGCCAGCCATTGCCCAGCGGGCTCGTCTACGGCCAACGCATGTCCACACGCCTCGTGGTCTTCGCTCCCGATGCTCCCGAGACCGTGAAGCTCGCCGCGCGGGCGCAGCACATTCGGCGCTGGGAAGTGCCGCGGGACACATATCCGGAGGGAAGGGCGGGGTACCTGAAGTGGCGCACCGATCTCTACAAGCGCCATGGGGACATCGCGGGCGCCATCTTGAAGGACGTCGGCTATGACGACACCACGATCGAACGCGTGAAGACGCTCCTTCGCAAGCGTGGGCTCAAGACCGACCCCGACGTGCAGCTTCTCGAAGACGTGATCTGCCTCGTCTTTCTCCAGCACTACTTTCACGACTTCGCCAAGCAGCACCCCGAAGAAAAGCTCATCACCATCGTGCAAAAGACCTGGAAGAAGATGACCGAGAAGGGACACGAAGCGGCGCTAAAGCTCGACTACGCGCCCGAAGACCTGTCGCTCATTCAGAAGGCGCTGAAGGCTTCGTAGAGCCGGGCGGGATCGAGTAGGTGACCGTGGCGTGTGCGACGGGTTCGGCGCTGCCGTCCGAATAGATCGACACTTCGCCGACGGCGAGGCGCTTGCCGAGCTTGAGCATGTTGGTTTCGGCGATCAGGTCGCCGAGCTTGGGGGCGCGCATGAAGTTGATGTTGAGGTTGGTCGTGAGCGCGAGGGGCACGGGACCGACCATGGCCAGCACCAGGTAGTACATCGCGGTGTCGGCGATGTTCATCAAGGCGGGGCCAGCAATCGTGTTGCCGGGACGCAAATAGCGCTCGGTCGTCTTGACGCGGATGCGAAGAAAGCCGTCGCGAAGCTCCTCGATCTCGATCGGCATTCGTGCTTGCGGGAAGACCTTTCGCATGAAGGCAAGGATCTCGTCGGCGTTCATCCGTAGCATGGGTCTCGCACCGCGGCGGCTCAGAGCTTGAGCTTGCCTTCCTTGAGGTCGACCCATCGCTCCGGCGTGAGCCTCTCATATCCGGCATCGGTACGAACGTATACCGCATCCGAGATCGAGGCCGGGTCTACGCCTTCCTTTCTCAAGGTAGTCTTCTGAATCTTCAAGGTGCCAGTCTTCGCGAGATCGTTCATCACGCGTACGAAGCGAGGCTGCGCATACGGCGGAAGCTCGGAGACGACGCGCCAAAACCCGTCTGGATTGAAACCGTCGACTGGGACCACTGCAGCCAGGCCCGCCTGGCCGTCCATGTTGGGCACGTGCACCCCAACCACTGTGGCTTCGGCGATTTCGTCGCTTCGTGTGATCACATCAGCAACTTCGGCGGTCGAAACGTTCTCACCCTTCCAACGAAAGGTGTCTCCGATGCGGTCGACGAAGTAATAAAAACCCTCGCCATCTCGCCTGAGAAGATCGCCGGTCCGAAAGTATCGATCTCCCCGTCGAAAAACGCCGCTGAGGATTTTCTTCTGAGTCGCGCTCTCGTCGGTGTAGCCGCGATATTCCAGACCGCCAGCAACACTGGCGATTCGGATCAAGAGCTCGCCGGGCTCGTCGTTTTCGCAGGGGATACAGAACCCGTTCGAGTCACGAAGGTGCTCGTCGTGGTCGACGTCGTAGCGGACCAAGCTCAAGTACCCCTTGAACCCCGCAAATGGCACCCGACCCACGGAGCCCTCTCTCCCGCTGAGGTTCGCGATGAAGCCAGGCGCTTCGGTGGCACCGTAGAACTCGCGGATCGTAGCGATCCCGAAGCGCGACTGGAATCGAGGCCAAATGTCGGGACGAAGGCCATTGCCGACCGCAACTCGAATGGGATTCGGCCGCTCTGAAGGGTGCGGAGGCGAGTTGACCAAGTAGCGACACAGCTCCCCGATGTAGAGCATCGCCGTGGCGTTGTATCGATGGATGTCATCCCAAAAGGCGCTCGCACTGAACGAGCGGCGCAAAGCCATCGGGACGCGGCCGATGATCGTCGCCGCTGCCCCCAGCAGCAAGCCGTTGGAGTGATACAGAGGCAGCGCGCAGTAGAGCTTGTCGCCGGGACGAAACTCGTACATCAATGCGCCGAAGCCCGCGCCAGCGAGGATCGCCCGCGCGTGCGAAACGCGGCACGGTTTGGGAAGCCCGGTCGTGCCTGAAGTATAGATGTACACGAAGTCGTCTCCTGCGCGCACCTTGGCTGAGGGATAGGGGCTCGAGGGTGTGTCGGCGAGCAAGCCGTGCCAGGGGTCTTCGTCGAACACCAAAATACGATCGAGGCTCTGGCAGACTTCTTCGCAGTCACGGAGTCCCGGTTCGAGCGTGTTGCTCACCAGAATCGCGGTCGCCTTCGATACCTCGACTGCGTGCGCCAAGGGTCGACCACGCAAATTGTTGTTGATGAGGGCTGCGGTCGCGCCGACCCGTGTGATGCCGAGCACCGACGCGATGTAGAAGGGCGAGTTCTCGGCCAGCAACGCCACCACGCCACCCGGCCCAACACCCGCGGAAGCCAGCACGTGCGCGATGCGCGACGTCACCTCGTCGAGCCCCGACCACGTGAGATGCTCCTGGTCCATTTCGAACGCCAAATCATGCGGGGTGTCTTCAGCGTTTCGGATCACCACGTCGACCAGACTGCGGATCTGTTTGCGACGCATGCGCATCAACCACGGGACTGTGCCGCGAAGCGCGCGTGGGCCGGCGCGCAGCTCCTCGATCACCGCTGCGCGCCACGATCGGGACGTTAGACGCTCCAACATTGTCGGCAGCTTACGCCCTCTGCCGGCGGATTCGAGCGGTTTTTGGAGGCTCCTATGCTATTACACGCTCCGTGTCGACTTGGACCGAGCTCAAAACCCATGCTCGCAAGAGCTACAGGCTGGCCGATGAGCACGACCACAGCTTCAAGGTCGTGTTCAAGTACTCGGGCGGCCGCCTCCAGGCGGTGATCGTGTCCCACTACGAGGCCATGGGTCGGCTTTGGGTCGACTTCTCTTCTGCGTGTTGTCGGGTCGACCGCATGGACCCTCGTGAAGCCCTCGAACAAGGCTTCAACCTCGCCGTGGGAGCCATCTGCCTCGACGGCGACGTCTATGTCGTACGCCACACCGTCCTCCTCGACGAGCTCGCTGCCGACGACCTGCAGATCCACATGCACTCGGTGGCCCGCGCCGCTGATCAGATCGAACAGTCGCTCGAGCGCAGTGATCGGTTGCAAGCTCCGATGCCGGGCCTGGGCAACGAGCTGCCCTGAGGTCCACGACTCCACCGAGCATTGCCCTGCGCGCCGGGTCCGCATATTCTCCGCGACGCGGGAGGGCTTATGGAGTTCGCTGTTGAAGTCGCCGGGATCTTCGCTGTTTTCGTGTTGTTGATGTGCGCATTGGGTGTGCTCGTGCCGAGCCGGATCGTCGCATTCGCGACGCGATGGACCAACCAGCGAGGCCTTTGGGTTGCTGCGTTGCTTCGCTTGGCGTTCGGCCTCGCCCTTTGGTTCGCCGCACCGGCGTCGCGCGCCCCGCTTTTCCTTCAGGTCCTCGGTATCGTCACGATTCTCGCGGGCGTGTCGTTGCCGATGATCGGGCTCGACCGATTCACCAAGCTCATCGAGTGGAGCGTGGAGCGTCCCCCCATCATGGTGCGGCTGTGGTGCCTATTCGGCATCGCGCTTGGCGGCGCGATTCTCTGGGCGTTGATCCCCGCGGCTTCTTGATCAGTACCCGACCCCGTCGAATCGATCGCTGCCGCCCCTGAACAGGAACCCGACGAACGGCTCGAGCCACCATTGCGTGCGCACGAAGAACTGACCCTTTCCGCTCATCGAGTACTTCATGCCCACGTTGAAATAGAATGGGCCTTTGAGGCGGATGCCCACGCCCACTTTGCCGGTGAACCCGGGCGCGTAGCGAAAGCGACCTTCTCCTCGGCAGTAGTACCAGCCGCAGTCGATCGCTAGTGGCTCGAAGTTCCAAAGGTTCGCGTCAAAGCGGCCGGTGACGTAGGGGAGCACGGCGTCGATGGTCGGGACCTGTAGACGGATGCCTGGGGAGAAGTGCCAGCGAATGAGAGGTTGGTCTCCGATGCCCCCGCCCATCGTCTCGACCTCCGGAATGTTGTCGGTGTGGATCGAGTTACCCATCAGCCCAAGGCCGAAGTCGAACACGATCCAACCGATATCCAAGCCTCCCCACCCACTGACGCCTGCCCCGGGCTTGACGATGTTCCGGTCGACGTCGAGAAAAATGGGGACGCCAACGTTCACGCCCCCTTGAAAGCGGAGCTCAACCCGCCGTTGCTCGGCGGACGCGGTCGCGGCAAGCGTCGTACAGAAGCCGATCACCGCGAGCGGCAAGCCTATCCTCTTGATCCAGACGTCCAAGACGCCGCACCTTATCGGCAGGGGCGGACCCTGGCAACGGTTCACCAGCACGGGAACTGACGCTGGCTGGACTCCCCGGCCACGCGGGGGTAGACCCCCGGCAACTCCGTGATTCTCATCAAGCCCAAATACGGCATCGGCCAGGTCGTTCATCACAAGGTCTTCGATTATCGGGGCGTCGTCATCGATGTGGACCCCGTGTTTTCTCTGAGCGAGGAGTGGTACGAGCAGGTGGCGAAGAGCCGACCTCCCAAGGATGCGCCGTGGTATCGAGTCTTGGTGAGCGGTGCTCTCCACGAGACTTATGTCGCGGAGCGGAATCTCGAAGAAGATGTGCTCGGCGCGCCCATCGAGCATCCCCTCCTCGAAGATTTCTTCGACAGCTTCGAGAACGGCCACTACGTGCGAAGCCGCGCCCTGAACTAATTGGGGACTTCTCCCTTTTACGTGTGCGCAGCGATCCAGGTCGCGTAGTCCTGGTAGCCGATTTCGGCGTGTCGCTGTTCGATTCGCTCGGCCAGCGCTTTCATGGCTTCGGCTGTCATCGGCGTGCCCGTGGTTGCCTCGTCGGCGACGTCGCGCGCACGGTTGGACGCTCTGACGGGAGCTTCGTCCGGTTCATCACCAACTCCGAGGTACGCTGCCACGACCTTTTCGATGATCTCGATCGCGTTCTCGCGGCTGTCTTTGATGTTGCCCTTACCGGTAAGGACGTTGCCGAGGCCGAATACACCCGGCAGGTCGTGAAGCTCGCCCGTCTCCCAGTTTTCGAAGTAGTAGAGCTCACCCCTCGTTGGGATTCCTTCGATCGGTTTGGGGATGCTGCCGATCGAGCTGATGACCATCGGGCTTCGCACCTCGAACTCCGTGCCCTCGAGCCCTTTCACGCGTCCGTCGACGATCTCGGTTTTCTGAAACCGGATCCCGACGAGCCTGTCGTCTTCGACGATGAGCCCGACCGGCCGGCTCAGAGCCTCGAACTTCACGAGGTACTTACGCATCACCCGATCCATGATCTTCACCCGCGCGACCCTGAGTTTTTGTAGCTGCTCGGGCGTTGGGTTGTCGGCGCTCGCCAGCGGCATGTCCTCCTTGCCGCGGCGGTAATAGAGGGTGCATCCTTCGATGCCGAGCTCTTCGGGCGTGATGCCATGGCCCTCGAGGGTACGCGGGATCCCTTTGACTTCCATCTCGACCATGTCGACTTCGAGTCCGCGTTCACGAAGGGCGCGCGCGTAGAGCTCGAGGTTGATGATCTTCACGACATCGATGGAGGCCAACCCACCGCCGATGACGATGGTGCCATCCGGCACTTCGAAAACAGGCCCGTCATAGCCCTCGTCTTCGTAATGGTTGAACCAGTATACGAACTCGTTTTGGTAGACGAGGCCGCGACCTTCATAGTCGTCCGCGCCTTCGACCGGCAGCCCTCTATCTCTCCATGCGCCATTGGCTAGCACGATCGCGCTGAAACCGAGATCGCCGTACAGCTCCGGCCAGGAAAGAGCGGTTCCGATCTCCGTGCGGGGCACGAAGATTACGTCGTCTCCGCCGAGGTTCTGGTCGATCCTCTGGTACTCTTTGTTGCGGAGCTTCACATGCCAGCGTGGAAGGCCATCTTCGATCTTGCCGTATGGCCGATCGCCCTGCTCGAATACCACTGGAATCGCCCCGCGTGCCGCGCAGGCGGCAGCAGCCTCAGACCCTGCGACGGCACCACCGATGATCGCGACTACGGGTTTGGGTTCGGCTGCATCGCGCAAGGCCTCGAGCGAATTCATCTCGGCTCGTCTAGCCGGTTTTGCGGCCCCGAACAAACGAAACCGTCTCACGCGCTAGATGAAGCGTGAGGTTCCGCGGACGCCGGTGCTGTTCAAATCGTCGCTGAACTGATACTGCGGGTCGAGCAGCGCGTTGATACGATCCATCACGACGTCTACCGCACCCTGAAATTTGTCTCGGTATTTGTGCTCGGCCTCCGCGGAGAAAGGTTCGAAGGGCTCGTCGATGTGAAACGCAGACAGCTCTTCGTACCGAATCGGGTCGCCGATCCGATATACGACGGTGCCTTTCTTGGCGATCGGTACCGAGCCTGGGTAGATGAGATCGCATCCGTTGCAGCCGACGGGCACGATCGTCTTCTTGTAACGAAGCGCAATCTGCATCATGCCGATGCGACCCCGCGGGAGACGGATCGAACGGGTACCTTGCGGGAAAACCAGTAGGTCGAGCCCGAGGTCGAAAGAGCGCTCGTTGAGCTTGACGAACTCGCGCATCATTGCCGCAAACGTATTATTGATGCCGCGCGCGTAAGACTCTCGGTTTGGGTTGAACTCGACGCCGAGGATGTCGCGTTTCGTATTCAGCAGGCGCTGGGGGATCTGCGAGATGTCGACCGAGCTCGGGTCCAAATCCGGGTCAGCTTCGGCGTTCACCCGGGCGCGCAGCGTGTCGTACTCGGCCTCGGTCGGTCGCCGACCCATCGTGAGCGCGAAGTCTTTGGTGATGATGTACCCACGAGATACGGTCGGAATGTTGCTGGTGAGCTCCATGAACATGCCCACGTTGGTGGTCTCGTAGTACTTACCCTTCACCCACACCGTCATGTAGCGGCCCTCTTTTCGCCAGAGCCTGTACATGAACGGAAAGTAGTTGAAGCGGTCCGTGTGGTTCATCGCGAAAATGACAGGCTCTCGCGGAATTTTTTCGATGTTCTCGACCTCGATGTCGATGCCCGGTAGAAGTCGGTAGTTGGGCGTGAGCACCGTCCAGCCGAAGAAGATCTGCCCGATGGGCCGCGGCATCAGTCGGATCCGCTGGAGGCGAGGAAGATCGAGCATGGGAACGTTAGCTTGTGCGCAAAAGCCCGTACCTTGTCAATTCGGAACCTTGACCCGCTGCGCGATCATGGTGGCGAGCGCCATGATCGTCACTTGCGGGTTCACGCCCACGGCGGTCGGAAAGAGGCTTGCGTCGGCTACGTAACAGCCCGGTAGATCCCAAAGCTCGCCGCGAAGGTTCACGACCGAGGAGCGTCGATCGGCTCCCATGCGGCAGGTGCCCATCAAATGTACGGTGAAGAGCTCGATCGTACTTCGCGACCGCTGTGTCTGCTCGATCCGGCGCAGGTCGTCAACGCTGTTCGCGATATGCATGTTACTGAACGGCAAGACGACTTGCTTTGCTCCCATTTCGAAATGCAAAGTCGCCAAGAGTCGTACGCCGCGCAAGAAACGCTCGTGATCGTACGCGTTGATGCTGTACCTCGCGAGCGGCCCATCGAAGCCGCGCGTGACCGTTCCCGCATGGGAGTCGTCTACCAACACTCCGGTCATCACCATGCCGTTGTAGTGCTTCATCATCTCGAGGGCTTCCTCGCCGAGGAAAGGAATTTGGGCGGCGGCAGTCCCCGGGGGCACCGCGTTTTCGGCCATGACGATGCCGTCGTCGAGAAATTCCCGGATCTGCCCCCCTTGGCTCACCCCCTGCCATGCGTGAATATCGAAAGGATAAATGGCAACGACCTTCGCGTTTGGGTGGCAAAGAAAGTTTTTTCCCAGTTGGGGATTTCGCCGCCCGAACCGGTGACCGCGCAACAAGTAAGGAGTTTGCACTGCCCCGCACGAGATCACGACGGCTTTGGAGCGCACCCGAACCTCGATATCGCATCGACGCGTTCGGGGGTTCACCGCTTTCCCGATCACCCCGACGCAGCGGCCCCGTTCGACCCAAAGCTTGTGCACGCGTACTTCGGTCAAGCAACGCGCTCCGAATGAAAGGGCGCGAGGCATGTAGCTGAGAAGCGTCGACTGCTTGGCTCCCGTCGGGCACCCGGTGAGGCATTGGTTCGAGCCGACGCACCGGTCCTGTGCCCTTCGGTTGTGTTCGTACCGCCACCCTTGTCGCCGAGCGCCTTCTTCGAGAAGGCGGCTGTCATCGCCGACTGACACTGGATGCTGCGGCTTTGCTTGAATGCGTTCCTCGACGCGATCGAAGAACGGCGCCAGTTCTCGGGGACCGAGGTCCGATTGCCCGGTGAGAGTCTCCCATTTCATCAATACGCGTTCGGGAGCACGCCACGTCATTCCGCCGTTGACGAGCGTGCTGCCTCCGACGCAGCGTCCCTCCGCATAAGGAATCGGCGGACGGCCCATGATCATGGTTCCGCCCGCATCGCGATAAAGCCTAGGGATCGACTCGGTAAGATACGGATTGAGGCTCGAGGTCGGGTGATAGCCGCCTTCTTCGACGAACAAGACGTCTCGCCCAGCCTCAGCGAGCTCTGCTCCGGCTACTGCTCCGCCAGCGCCGGTTCCGACCACGACGACCTCCGCATCGAAAGTCTGGCCCGCGCGGTAGTCGCGATGTGCGAGAATGCTCATGGCGGAACCACGGGAAGGTGATGGATCTCCTGGTCTGCGCCCGGCTCTTCGCCTTCGAGCCATTTCCGACGGAGCTCGATCCGTTCCTCGACGAACGGCACAGGGTCGTAGTCGAGCGCCCGATGCGCGTAGTCCTGATCGAAATACGTCGACATGAACAAACCGAGCGGGCCGTACATCAGCGCGCGCACCGGCAACCAACGGCTCTGCGTCACTGCCACCAGATGGCGGTGCACGTCGCCTCGACTCAGCCGGGTGAGGGGACGAAGCCCTCGGAACCGCCAGAGCGGCGCCCAGTTCAGCAACCGCATCCCCGCGACAAGTGCCATGGCTGACGACCGAGGCATGTACTGGAGACACACCAGCGCATGGCGGGTGACGTCCCCGAGGGTCGTCTCGGTTCTCGGGCTTGCCGGCAGGATCGCGTCCGCCAACGCGAGGAACACGCGGTGCGTCCGCTGGCTCACCGTCCGGGGGTCTGCGAGCGTCCAACTATCGTCGGGATGTCGTTGGAGCACCGGACTGATCACCATGATGCCTTCCGGCTGACTTTTCCACGGGGGGTGCTACAAAAAGCAGTACACCCTAGGTATCAATATAGATACTTTTTCGACGTCTAAAGTGGCGGCGGCAGGATCGAAGACTTAGGTTGCGCCGAAGGAGTTTGAGTGGCGAAACGAAGGCCCAGAGGAAAAAGAAAGAGATTCGAACGCAATTTCGACCAGGAAGACAAGCGTGATGACCACGTCAAGCTGAACGGCGTGGTGAGCCAGGTCTACGCGGGCGGCCAGTTCGAGGTCACGGCCGATTCGGGAGCGACGGTTCGGGCGCAGCTCTGCGGGCGAATGCGAAAATTCAGGATCCGTGTGATCCTCGGTGACCGCGTCACGGTTGCCCTGTCGCCGTACGATCTCACGCACGGCATGATCGTTTTCCGCGACAAGTAGTCCACGTGTACGAAGGAGCGTTCCGCATCCTCAGGGCACTCGGCGACGGTCGGTCGCTCACCCAGGATGAGTTGGTTCACGCCGCTCGGGAAAGCACATCAGTCGTGCGCGACGTGATCGAGCGGTATCCGAAATGGTTCGACCAAGCTGGCGATGGCCTCCGATGCTCGGAGCGCGGGCTCGCGGCTTTGGCCCGAGAGCTGATGGCTCGCACCACGGGCGAGGAAGGCGAGACATCGTGGCGGCAAGCGTACGAAAAGCTCGCTAGCAAACGGAAAGACCCGGAACGCGCCCTGGATCAGGTCTACGTGACGACCGACACGGCTATCCGGCGGGCGAAGCTGTTGGTGGAGGCGGGGGAGCATCAGCGCGGGCTCATTTTTCTAGGAGATGACGATCTCACCAGTGCCGCGGTGCAGCTCGCTGGCGCCGCGCGGCGGGTGACCGTCGTCGATACCGACCCCGACATTTTGAACATTCTAAACAGCGCCGCCGAAGAACACGGTTGGGAGATCGAGACGACCGAGCACGATCTGCGCAAACCCATGCCTCGGTCGATGCGAGGGCGCTTTGGGGCTGTGTTTACGGACCCGCCCTACGCCGTCGAAGGCTTCCGGCTCTTCATCAGTCGGGCGGTCAACCTCCTCAAGCCGGACGGACGGCTCTACGTCTCCCTTGGGTACAGCCGACGCGCGAGCGAACGAGGCCTCCAAAAACAGCGGGTCCTCGGTGAGGCTGGCTTTCTCGTCGAAGCCGTGTTCGAGGGCTTCAATCGATACGAGGGCGCCGAGTCGATCGGCTCACAAAGCGCGCTTTGGCGATGCCGCGTGACGCCGGAGACCAAAGCGCTGGTTACGGGTGAGGTCGAAGGACCGCTCTACACGAGCCGCCCGCCCAAAGCCTAAGCGTGGGCAGTGATGACTTCGTCACACCATGCGATGAAGTCGTTGGTCACTTCTTGCCTGTTGGTTTCGTTGAGCGTCTCGTGTCGCGCGCCCTCGTATAGCTTGAGGCGCACGTCGAAGATCGCTGCGCGCTTGTAGGCGTCGTAGAGGTTGCGCATCCCCTTGCCCTTGTCTCCGACCGGATCTTCGGACCCGGCAAACAGATAGATTGGCATGCCCTGTGGCACCTTGGCGATGTTTCTGGGGTTGGCGATGCGCCCGAGGGCGTCGATCATGTCGATCCACGTTTGTGTCGAGACGGCGAACCCGAGGAGCGGGTCGGCAACGTAGAGGTCGACTTCGTGCTCGTCGCGCGACAGCCAATCGAACTCCGTGCGGTTGGGCTTGAAGGCCTTGTTGTAGTCCTCGAACGTGAGTTTCTGCAGCACAGGGCTCGGTTTTCGCTTCCCCACTCGAAGCCGCTCGATTCTTGCGATGACCTTGGCGAGCGTCGCTATGGCTGGCGGCTTCCCATTCGATCCCGAAAGACACGCCGCGACCATGTCGTTTGGGTGCTCGAACAAGAGCTGCTGAAGCACGAACGAACCCATCGAGTGCCCGAGGATGATGATCGGTGAGTTGGGGTGGCGCTTTGCGATCTCGCGATTGACCCCGTGGGCGTCCTCGACGATGCGGTTCCACGAGTCTTCATCGGCCATGTGTCCCGGAGGTTGGCCCTCTGCGATGCTCTTTCCATGGCCGCGATGATCGTGCGCGTAAGTGCTGTAACCCGCGTCCGCCAGCGCTTGGGCCAAGCGTGCATATCGCGAGCCGTACTCCGCCATGCCATGAATGACCTGGACGACCGCTTTTGGGTTGTCGATCGTCCAACCGCTGACGTGGAGCTTGGTCCCGTCGACTGTTTGGAATGTAAAGTCCGCCGAGTTCATGTGCGCCGGAGCATAACCGCCCCACCACCCCCATGCTATCGCCTAAGATCTAGAAAGCGGGTCCACAGATTGATGCCCTTGTCGCAGTATTCGTGCAGGACACCGACCATGGACGAGCGTTTGTTCTCGTCGATGAGGGGCTCTGGAAGGAGTGGGTCCAACACAACCTGGCGGATCCCTTCGCGGCCGAGGAGGAACGCCTCGCGTACGGAATCATTCAAAGAGAGCTCTTCCAGGCGATCGAGGCTCACGGTCAGATCCCCTTGGAGCCGCGTGTACGTCTGCTCGAGAGTCGGGCTGTCCCAGAGAGACCTCGCACTTTCTTCTTCTCCCTGTTCGAGGTCCTCGAGTCGGAACACCAGCGTGTCCGGCTCGAGCCCGAACGCAACGAGCTCGTCGCGAATGCCTTGGAGACCCGGTTTCAGATTGTTGGGGCGAACGAAGAGGCCAGGGCGAAGCTCTTTGAACCCGAGAAACCGGAGCGCGCGGAGCCTACGACGCAGGGCAGGTCGATCCGTGCGCGAAAGATCGGCGGTGAACACCGCGAGCCAGGATCCATCCCAGTCCCCGACACGCATCGACACCGTGCGCCAACCATGAATCCTTTCGTTTACCGTTTGGGCGCTCGGACCGAGGCAGTATTCGCCCCTACCCGGCGAATCGAGAAGGCCTTCCGCGCGGAGTCTAACGATGGCGACGCGGACGCTGTTCTCCGCAATGTCGAATGCCGACGCTGCTTGCACGAGCGACCGCACCGGTAGGGTGCCCCGGTCGATCGATTCCCCAGCCGACAGCACCTCGAGGACTACGGACTTCGCGCTGACATTCATGTTTCGCAATATTACGATATTCTTTGAGGAACGCTATCAGGCGTAATAGAGCGTGCTTCAAGGGGCCTGGCGCAACCAAAGTGAGGCCAGCCCCTCCTGACAGAGGGTTCGCGCGAGGCTAAGACTACCCTTGTGGCTCGGCTCAGCATCAATATCAACAAGGTCGCCACGCTGCGCAATTCACGGGGTGGCGAAGTGCCGAGCGTTCTCGAGGCGGTCGAAGTCTGCGTCGCGGCGGGCGCCCCAGGGATCACGGTACATCCGCGCGAAGACGAGCGGCACATCCGACCAAACGACGTGTATACGATAGCCGACGCGCTAGAAGCGGTGCGCGACCGAGTCGAATACAACATCGAAGGAGACCCGCGGCCAGGGCTGATCGAGATGGTGGAGCGCGTGCGGCCAGACCAATGCACCCTGGTCCCGGTGCGTCCAGGGGAGGTGACGAGCGAAGCGGGTTGGCCCGCGGATACCCCGAAACAGAGCCTCCGCGAGATCATTGCGCGTTTTCAGGAGGCCGGCGTGCGCGTCAGCGTGTTCGTGAATCCGGATCCCGCGCCGATCGATTGGGCTGCGGAGCTCGGGGCCGACCGGGTAGAGCTCTATACGGAACCCTATGCGCGGGCCTTCGAGCAGGGCGGGCGCGCCCTTGCTTCCTCCCTGGAACGCTTTGGCACCGCGTGCCGGCACGCTCACGAGCTCGGACTGGGGATCAACGCCGGCCATGACCTCGATCTGGAGAATTTGCCTACGTTCTTGAGATTGCCGCACATCGACGAGGTCTCGATTGGGCATGCGCTGATCTCCCGGGCGCTCTTCGTCGGTCTGGGTGAGGTAGTGTCGGAATACCTTCGAATTACATCACGTTGACAGCCTGGCCGGGTTTTCTAGAGTGCGGCCGCTATGGGCAGCAGATCCCACGACAACCCGTTCAGCGCGGTCTTGAGCGGGTTGCTGGACCAGCGGAGCAAGGAACCGCGCGTCACACCTGTACCCCCCGGGGTTCAACTCGACGGACGGACCTGTCTCGTCACGGGCGCGAATAGCGGTCTTGGAAAAGCCACAGCGATTCGGCTCGCGAAGCGCGGTGCACATGTGATCATGGCGTGCCGGAGCGGGATCCCCGAAGCCGGCGAAGACGTGAAGCGTGAAAGCGGGAGCAACCAAGTCGAAATGATGCACGTCGACTTGAGCGACTTCGAGTCAATTGACCGGTTCTGCGACGAGCTGCGTAACCGAAACGTTACACTCGATGCCGCAGTGTTCAACGCCGGAGTCGTCCCAGTGACCTCTCGCACGAACAAGCATGGCCTCGAGCTCATGTTCGCCGTGAACTTCCTTGCCAAGTTCGTGCTGCTCGATCGACTGCTCCGCGCCGGGGTCATTCCGAATGCGGTTTACGGCAACAACTCGCGCGCCGACGACCCGCCTCGGGTGATCTTCGTGTCGTCGGAGACGCACCGCTCCTCGATTCCGATCGACTTCGATCATTTTGGCAAGCCCGTCGAGTACGGGGTCTCCGATGGGGTGAAGTACTACGGCCTGAGCAAGCTCCACCTCACCACATATTTTCAAGAGCTTTCCCGTCGACTCAATCCCGCGGAGGGCAGCAGCCCCGACGTGTGTGTGCACGCTGTCTGTCCGGGCGCGATCAACTCCAATATGGCGCGCGAAGCGCCGGCTTGGTTGAAACCAGTTCTGAAGCCCGTGATGGCGTTGTTCTTCCAAAGCCCCGAGAAGGCATCTATCCCGGTGGACTACCTCGTCGTGTCCGATGAGATGGGCCGCGAGACGGGCGCCTACATGCACATGATGCGGATGAAAGAATCGTCCGAGGCTTCGACAGACCCCAAGAAAGGCGCGCTGCTGTGGAGCAAGACCGAAGAGCTCTTGCGCACACACGGTGTGCTGTAGAGGAACGCCATGACCGACGAGCTCAGCAAACGAGAGCAAGAAATCGTAGACGGTACGGTTTGGACCCAGTTCTGTGACACCCTGAAGATGGCGGGCAACGTAGTGATGGGCCCCAATGCGCCGTCCGACCCGCTCAACCGTATGGAAGGGTTTCGCTATCTCAGTCGGATCACCGGCGCCGCGCTCAAAGCGTTCGTCGAGCACAACGATCCGCTCGCTCCCGTCCTGATGCGGGTCGTCCACGAGACGGCCAAGATGGGTTCCGACCACCCCGACAACTACTATCAGAACGCGTCGATCAGCGGCGAGCACGAATACCGCATCCGGGGCAACCGCGGCACGGTGCACTACCTTGGCTTCTTCACCCAGATCGGCAACTATGGGCAGAGTCGTGGGATGCCGCCGTCGGGGTATCTCGAGGCGTCGTCGCTCGAAGTCGACGAGGACGGGAGCTTCGAGATCGTCGTCAGCACCGAAAGGAAGCCTGGAAACTGGCTTCCGATGAAGAAAGAGACTGGCACGCTGATCGTGCGTCAAACCTTCTTGGACCGCGAGACCGAGAAGCTCGCCGAGCTCGACATCGAGCGTATCGGCGGGGACGGGAAGCCGACTCCCTTCGACCCCGTACGTTGCGCGGACGGCATGCAGATGTCGGCAAGCCTCGTGGCCGGGGCGGCGATGCTCTTCGCCAGCTGGGCGGAGGGATTCAAGGCGCACACCAACAAACTGCCGCGGTTCGATCAGGAAAAGTCGAACCAAGCAGGAGGCGTTCCGGACATCGCGTACTACCACAGCTACTGGAAGCTCGCGCCGGACGAGGCGCTGGTCATCGAGGCGATGCCGCCTGAGTGTGACCATTGGAATTTCCAGCTCAACAACTACTGGATGGAATCGCTCGACTACCGCTACTACCCCGTGCACGTGAACAAACACACGGCGAACTATCGGCCCGATGGTTCCGTTCAGGTGGTCGTCGCTGCCGAGAACAAGGGCTTCGAGAACTGGATCGACACGGTTGGCCACACCGAGGGCACGATGTGTTGGCGGTGGGTCCGTGCCGACGAAAACCTCGAGCCCGAGACGCGTGTCGTCAAGTTGTCCGAGCTTTAACGGTGGAAGCGGAGATGCCCTCGAAGGTCACGAGCTCGAGCAGCTTAGCGACCCCCTACCGACCGACCGCAATCGCGATCGCCAACCGGCTGGGGAGTGCGCTTTCCGCCGCGGGAATCGGTGGCGGGCCAATCACGGTCGAGGACGTACTCTCCAGGGCAATTCGAAAGACCGGTCTCAGCGATTTCGGTGATCACGGATTTCTCGAGCCTCTTGGGGTGCTCGTCAGCTCGATCAACGAGGAAGCGGCGCTCCATCCGGTGGGACGCCTGATCATTCAAGGGCGGATCTCTGGGGTGTTGGTCAACAAGCTCATCGCTCAAGACACGATCAAGAAGCACCCGGAGATTCTCGACATTCCGGTGGAGGCGCCGATCGTCATCGCCGGCCTGGCTCGCACCGGTACGACGATGCTCCACCGGTTGATCGCGCAGGATCCACGCATCCGCTCGCTTGCTTCATGGGAGGCGATCAGCCCAGCTCCGCCGAAAAGAAGAACATGGCGCGGGACCGACCCACGGTTCACGCAAGCCGCGTTGGCCGCCAGGGGCCTGAAGTACATGTCGCCCGGGTTTTTTGCGATCCATCCTGCCGAGCCGAACGCGCCGGAAGAAGACGTGATCCTTCTCGAGCAGTCTTTTTTGACCACGACGCCAGAAGCGATGATGCGGGTGCCGAGCTATTCCAAGTGGCTTGAGACGCAGGACCACGTGCCGGCGTACCAGGCGTTGAAGCGCATGATGCAGTACCTCCACTGGCAGAGGCCCGGGGTAGGGCACGAAACGCGCTGGGTTCTCAAGACGCCGCACCACCAGGAGTACTTCGACCCGCTGTTCGAAGTCTTTCCCGACGCGATCATCGTGTGTACGCACCGCGACCCGCTCAAGACCAGCCCGTCGCTTTTCAGCATGCTGACCCACCTTCAAGGGATTTTCAGTAATCACGTCGAGCCGCATCGGGTCGCAAGCCACTGGCTCCGCAAGATCGAGCTCATGACCCAACGAGCGATGGCCACACGGGACCGCGTTCGCGACCAGGGGTTCGTCGATGTGTCGTACTACGATCTCGTCCGAGATCCGATCCTTGAGGTCGCGCGGATCTACTCGAGCGCGGGGATGGAGCTCACCCCGGAGGCCCGCATAGCGATGGAGGGCTCGCGCAAGGCAAACAAGCAGCACAAATACGGCCGCCACAAGTACGCGCTCGAGGACTTCGGCATGGCCCGAGAAGACATCGAGTCAGCAATGGCCTCCTACCGCGCCCGCTTCGAAGTCCCGTACGAATAAGGGTAGTATCTGCGCGATGGATGTGCCGGTTTGGCAGCGCCTGATGTCGTTGGTCGGGCTGTTTGCGATGGTCGGGATCGCATGGCTGCTGTCGAAGCATCGGCGGGCGGTGCCATGGCGTGCCATTGGCTGGGGGCTCGCGCTTCAGTTGTTGTTTGGGGTGCTCGTGCTGAAGACGCGCGCCGGGCTGCTGATCTTCAGCATCCTCAACGACGCGGTGATCGCGCTCCTAGATTTCACTGCCGCGGGCACCGAGTTCGTGTTTGGCGACTACGCCTCCGAGAGGTTCACGATCGCGCTCAACGTTCTTCCCACCATCGTGTTCTTTTCTTCATTGATGACGATCCTTTACTACCTCGGTGTCATGCAGAGGCTCGTGAGTGGTTTCGCCTGGATCATGCGTCGGACGATGGGCACTTCGGGGCCGGAGACGCTCTCGGTCGCCGCCAACTCGTTCGTCGGGATGACTGAGGCGCCGCTGATGATCGCTCCGTTCATCGGCGCGATGACGATGTCGGAGCTCACGGCTGTCATGACCGGGGGCTTTGCCACGGTCGCTGGGGGTGTCCTCGCGGCCTATGTCGGTATGCTCAAAGACGTCGTTCCGAACATCGCCGGTCATTTGATCGCTGCGAGCGTGATGAGCGCACCCGCCGCGCTGGTGATCGCCAAAGTGATGTGGCCCGAAACCGAGAAATCTCACGCGTCGAACGAAGCGGTGCCGATCGTCGAGCAAACCGACGTCAACGTGATCGATGCAGCCGCGCGTGGTGCCTCGGAGGGCTTGAAGCTCGCGCTGAACGTCGGCGCGATGTTGTTGGTGTTCATCGCGTTGATCGCCCTCGCCAACGCGCTCCTCGGCCTACCGGTCGATCTGTACAACGGCTGGGCGGGCCTCGAAGGGGGTGCCCCCCTCGATCCACTGACGATTCAAGACATTCTCGGGTGGATCTTCTGGCCCCTTGCGTTTCTCATCGGGGTGCCCGTCGCGGAGTGCGCGACGGTCGCAACCCTGCTCGGTGAAAAGGTCGTTCTCACCGAGTTCATCGCCTATCTGCACCTATCCGAGCAGTTGTCTGCAGGTGCCGCCGACCTCTCGCCGCGCACCCTGGTGATCGCGAGCTATGCGCTTTGCGGCTTCGCGAACTTCGGGTCGATCGGGATCCAGCTCGGCGGCATCGGGGGCATCGCCCCGAAGCGACGGCACGATCTGGCGAGGCTGGGGCTTCGCGCGATGTTCGGAGGGTTGCTCGCGTCGCTGATGACCGCGGCGGTCGCCGGGATGCTGGTTTAGCAGCGACAGTGCCAGCGCTCTGTGTCAACCGGTGACTCGGACCACGGCACGAGACGGGCGTGCTCGCGCTGGGGCCCTGGTCGCCCTTCGCGATAAGTACAGACCTTGACGCGGGCTCCTCCCCATCGCTGTGCTGCCCATCCCGCGGCGCGGCCCGAGTCACCTACTCCTCGGGGGGTTCCAGATTGAACAATATTGTGACTCGTGCGTAGTATCGCCGCGGAGGCACCATGATGTTTCGTTACGCTACGCTGCAATGCCTCGTGCTTGCGCTGCTTGCCACCGGATGCACGGACGACACCGCATCCCCATCCGGCGAGCCGATCGAAGTCGTGGAAGTCCCGCTTCCTCAAGGCGTGACCATCCCCTCCCAGCAGAACAGCACGGGCTTCACGGTTGATGGAAGCAGACTGTTCACCACCGTGATGATCGAGGGCGTGGAGGGTCGGGGAAGCGGTACGCCTACGAGCGCCACGGGCACGGTCGTCGCCGAGTATGATGGCATTCGCCGCGAAGGCGTCCCGGAGACGTAACGTCGGGGTCACTGCCGCTGGCGCCGGCACTGGCGCTGCCACTGCCACTGTGACTACGTGGGATTGGCCGGGGCTTCGGGACCGAAGGGCTTGAGCCAGAGGATGAGGGCCGGCATCAAGAGGAAGTCGGCGATGAGGGCTGTCGCGATGACGGCGGCAATCAGTACGCCGAAGCTCTTTTGACCGTCCATCAAGGAGAACAGGTTCATCAAAAAGCCCACGATTAAGAGGACCGAGGTGATGAAAACCGCGCGGCCCACGCCGTCCATCGATGCGTAGAGGGCCTTTTTGTAGTCGCGAGCGTTCAGGAACTCGTGATGATAGCGGGTCATCAAGTGGATCGTATCGTCGACCGCAATTCCGATCGCCACCGGCGCGATCAGCAATCGATAGTAGTCGAGCGGGGTGCCCACCCACCCCATGCCGCCAAGCACGAGAACCACCGGTGACAGGTTGGGGACCATCGACAGGAGACCGATCTTCACCGAGCGGAAGACGAGGATCATCATCAGGCTGACCACGGTGAACGCCAGCAGCGCCCCTTGGATCTGGCTCCACGTGATGTACTCGACGAACTTGAGCCACAACGCGCCGACGCCTGTCTTGCTGACCGTCGTGGCGTTCAACGGCTCCGCGTCGAGGTGGGCGCTGATTCCATCGACTACCCCCTGGAGGCGACTCGTCTCCGCGAGCTTGCACCGAAGCTCGAGGCTCGTGCGCGCATAATCGATCGAGACGTAGTCCTTGACCTCCGCACCACCCGACAATTCGTAAACGAGTAAGTACTGCGCGATCAGCTCCTGACTCTCGGGTATTCTGTAGTAAGCCGGGTCTCCGTTGTGGAAGCTCTGATTGATTTCTTTGATGAAGTCCACGACGGAATAGGTTTTGGTCACCAGGGGGTTTTGCTCGGCGACCTTTTGCACGCGTTCGACCTCCCGAAGCACGGCAGGGTTTTTGATCCCGTCGGGCTCGCCGCTATCGAATAGGTAAATGATCGAAGATGCCCCCGACATGTGGTCGTCGACGAATCTCGTAGTTTGACGTATCGGAACACGCTCGGAGAACTCGTTGAGGAAGTTCGAATCGACGGTCATCATCGAGATGCCCCAGGCGGAGGCGATGAACACGAGAGCGGACACCGCCAGAATGGCATTCCGAAAACGGATCACGAAAGACGCAACGCCGTGCAATGCTGCAGCAGAGAACCGACCTCCTTTGGCTCCGGCTCGCTCCTTCTCCGATGACGCCGTGTCCGGCACGCGGCGTCCGAACGAAAGAAAGGCCACCAAGATGGTGATCGACGCAAGGAACGCAGCCAGGACGCCCGCCGCGCTATAGACCGCAAGGTGCGAGACCGACTTCACCGGCGAAAACGAAAGCGAAAGGAAACCGGCGGCCGTGGTGAGGCTGGTAAGTAGACACGGAGGTCCCACCAGATAGAGCGTCTCCTGGATTGCTTTGCGACGGTCCCCAAGACGCCGTTGGTAGAGGCCGAACTCCGACAGGATGTGGACGGAGTCCGCAACGCCGACGGTGATCAGGAGTGCCGGCATCAAGCCGAACATGAAATCGATGCGCCAGCCGAGGATGCCGATGACGGCAACGGAAATCGCCATCGCGAAAGCCACGACCATGAAAGGACCGATCACGCCAATCACTCGCCGAAACACCAGCCCCAGACCAATGGCGATCACCACGACGGTGAGGCTCAGGACCAGCGGGAGGTCTTTTTCGATGAAGACGCGGTTGTATGTCGCGTTGATCGCGACGTCTCCGGTGTGGAAGAACTCGATGCCGGAGTACTCGGGACGTTGAATCACTGCCTCGATCGCGTCGAAGCTGACCTGCGGGTAGAGGTTGTCGAGACCGTCTCCGCCTTCCGGATCGAGCCTGATCGCTTCGACCGAGTCGATGCTCGAGCGGTCCATTTCGATGATGATCGCACCGAGCTCCGCGTCCGTGCTGACGAGCCCGCTCAAATAGAGAGGCTTCTTCATCACTTTGTCTCGAATGATGAAGAGCTCCTGCTGATTCTTGGGGAAGTCCGCCAGGAGGTCGTAGACGAGAATGTCGTCCGGGGGCGCACCTTCCATGAACTCGGCGTTCGAAAGGCTCGTCACCTCTTCGGCGAAAGGAACCTCGTCTTCGAGCGCTTTGGTGAGCCGCTCGATCTTGCGCATCACGTCGATGTCCCATGGTCCCTCGGCAGCGCGATACACGATGTACGCGATCTCGTCCGACTCGAAGTCTTCGCGGAAGCGTTGGTACGCCTCATAGGTCGGGTCGTCCGTATCGAAGAAGGACTCGAAGCTGTTGTCGATACGTGCGCTGCCGGCCAAATACCCGCCAAGCCCCCAAACGGCAAAGCTTGCGATGAGAACGAGCCACCGGTGGTCGTAGGACCACGCGGAAATCGCTCGAAAGAACCTGCTCAGGCCTGCGATGGCATCACGGCGTGTCTCTTTCATCGTTACTGCGGCCCCTGACTCAAACCGTGCAGATCACCGATGAGCCGTGTCCGAAGAGGCCCTGGTTGACCGTCACCCCCGCCTTGGCGCCTTCGACTTGGCGACCTTCGGCTTGGCCGCGGAGTTGCCAGGTGAGCTCGCACACTTGGGCGATCGCCTGGGCGGGGACCGCTTCGCCGAAAGAAGCCAGGCCGCCACTTGGATTCACCGGGATGCGTCCGCCGATGGTCGTCTCGCCATCGCGCAAGAGCTTTTCGGCGTCGCCGGGCGGGCATAGGCCGATCTGCTCGTACCAATCGAGCTCGAGCGCAGTGGAGAGGTCATACACCTCGGCGAGGCTCATGTCTTTGGGGCCGAGCGCTGCTTCCTCGTATGCGTCGTGCGCGATCGACTCTTTAAAACCGAGCTCCGGGAGGCCCACACCGGTTTTGGAGTCGGTGGCGAGGTTCGGCATTTCGATGATCGTATTCGGGTAGACCGGCGTGACCGTCGATACCGCCGCGATCTTCACGGGGTCGGTGGTGTGCTTGCGCGCGAAGTCCATGCTCGAAAGGACGAGGGCAGCGCCCCCGTCGCTGGTGGCGCAGATGTCGAGCAGATGGAGCGGGTCTGCGACCAGCGCTGAGCTCAGCACCTCTTCGAGGGGCACCTCTTTGCGGTACCGCGCATTCGGGTTGTGCAACCCGTGCTTCGCATTTTTGACTTTGACCGCCGCGAAATCTCGTTGGGTAGCGCCATGCACCGCCATCCGTCGCCGCGCATATAACCCGAAGTAAGTCGGGTTGGTGATGCCTTGAATGTGGAAGCGGAGCCAATCCGGGTCGTCGGGACGCTTTCCACCGGTCGGCGCAAAGAAACCCTTCGGGGCGGCATCCGCACCGATGACGAGAGCGACGTCACAGAGCCCCGCCAGGATGTGCGCGCGCGCCACGCTGATCGCCTGCGCGCCAGTCGCACATGCGCCGTACGAGCTGGACACCTTCGCGCCAGACCACCCGAGAGCCTGGGCGAAGGTCGCGCCCGCGACGAAGCCCGGGTAACCATTGCGAATCGTGTCGCCACCTGCAACGAATTGGATGTCACGCCACCGAAGCCCCGCGTCGCGCAATGCGTCTTGCGCGGCTTTGACCCCGTAGCGCACGAAGCTCTGCCCCCACTTCCCCCAGGGGTGCATCCCCACCCCGAGAACCGCGACGTCTTTGCTCATGCTCCACCTACCGCGCCGTCGGTCGGTTTCCAGTTCCAGGTGAAGTAAACGTGCTCCTCGTCTTGGTAAAGCTCGCGAAGCACCAGCTCCATCGGCATCCCGGCCTCTAGCGCTTCGACGCCGACGCCGTCGGCAACCTGCCCGAGGATCGTGATCCCTTCGGCCTCGAGCTCCACGGCGGCGATCGCAAACGGCTCGAATGGATCCTTCGCCACAAACGGCGCCGGAGGCTGGTAGTTCGCGCTCGTGTACGACCACAGCGTGCCGGTGCGGCTGAGGTGTACCTCTTCGAGCGCGTCCTCGTCGCAGTCAGGGTTTCGACAGAAGGTTCTTTCTGCGGGGAAGAAATAGGTGCCGCAGCCGCGACACCTGGTTCCGAGCAACCGCGGCTCGGGGGGGTCCATGGTGAAGAGGCCGTCGACGGCTGGGACGTGGGTTTTCATCCGGCCCTCGCAAAGGTCGCTTTGGTGCGCTCGAGAAGGTCGGTGAGGTCCTCGCGCAAGGCTTCGAGGCTATCCAACGTCGCGCGCACGGTCGGCCGATGGAGGCCGTCGATCTCTTCGACGAATCTCTCGAGCCTTCTCGCGGTAGCCATGGCCCGCCGAATCTCTTCGATCTGCTCAGCGCCTTCGGGTTTTGGGTGAAAGACCGGATTGAAGCGCTTGCGCAATTCGGTGACCGGGGCTCCTTCTTCGAAGACGGCGTGGCGGAGCTCATCGACTACTTCCTGGTCAACCACGCGTTGATCGGTTGCGCCATCGCGGTCCCCCCGTTGCAGTGCCTTCGCGAAGTAGTCGACCGCATCGCACGTCGGGATCCGTTCCATGAGGCCGTCTCGTTTTAGGATAGCCGGTGCATGCCGCTTGAGTGCGATATACGACCCGGTGAGCTTGTCCGCGGTGGCTCGCTTGATTTGGAGCTCGAGACTGCAGTAGCCGTAGAAGTCGTCGTAGCCCCACTTCACATACGCCTCGCGGTTTCGAACCTCGACCAGGGCCTCCGCCATCATGACCCAAGAGCGCTTGAACTCTCGGGCGCGCCGCACGACTTGGACTCGGAGCTCATCGGCCCCCCGAGCCTCGAGTGCGTCGGCCAATTCACCGAGCTTTTGGTCTATCCCCATCGGCGCTCTATACCACCGAAAGGCCTCGTTTTATATACGCCCCCAAGAGACCGTCGAAGTGCCACAGACCACCCCAGATAGACCGCGGATGCGCCGGCGCGCCGTAACCTCGATCCTGGCGTCGGAAGTAGTTAGCGATGTGGCCCAGAGGCTCGAGCGCCCGGGGATCGACATCATGCCCGTCAAGGGCGCTCTCTTTCAGCACTGGCTCTACGACGACCCAGCGGAGCGCGCGATGAGCGATGTGGACGTGCTGGTCCGCTCTGACCAGGCGCGGGTCGCCTACGCCATTCTCCAACGGGCCGGGTACCGCCCGATGGGTCGTAGCAGGATCGGGGCGTTCGTGATGCGGAGCCCCTTCGGGTTGGCGCTGGACCTGCATTCGCAGCTTTTCGATCGGACCCGTTACAAATTGCCCACAGCGGATGTCTTTTCGCGAAGCTCGCCCGATCGAGCCCTGTTCGGGGCCCTCGTGCGCCTGCCGTCGCCGCTCGATGCCTACGCGCACCTGATCGGCAAGTTCGGCAGCGACCATTTGAATGCGGGGTCCAAAGAACGTCTCGATGAAATCGCCAGGATGCCGGGGCGGATCGAAGCGTCCCCCGACATCGTTGCGCGTCATCTCGTCCACTGTGGCATGCGCCGTGTCGCCCGCTACGTCCTTCCGCTCGTGAGCGAGACCGTCGGGGACCCATTCGCCGCCAGAGTGCTCGGGCATCTCCCCCGGGACCCGGTCGGCGAGACGGTCGCCTCCATCGCGCGCCCCGTGCTGGCCCACGCAGGACCGTACTCGCGGATCGGCGCAATCACCGCGCACCTGTTGAACGATTCACTCCCGTGCGGCCTGCGCTCCGGAGTCAGGTCCCTCGTCGCGCATTCTCGGTAAAGGGGCTCAGGAAGAAACGGGCCCGATCGGGCAGACCCCCGGGTTGCCTTTGGAAGTACTAGCTGTGCAGGCGGTTGCGACGGCCTCGAGCGGTTCACGGTACACGATGCGCGGCGGCTCATACGGCTCGCGGTCGACGGATTCGCTTCGTTCGGTTTTGGTCTTGCGCTCCACTTCACCCCTCGCCGCTACAATACAGGAAGTCGGACCCTCGCGCGACCCGACTCGATTCGTTGCTGGGCCGCCGGATAGATGGCCAGCGGATCGCCCGAATACGTGTGGGCGGCGCCAGGGCAAAAGTTCGCGAGTAGGCCGGCGTCGCCGAAACCTTCCAGCATGCGCTGAGCCGCCTTCGTGGTTTCTCGTACCTCGCGAAGGGCGATCGACTCGGCCCAAATCTCGGTGACGCGGCGCTCGTGAAGGTTTCCCACCGGGATTCGCCATTGCACGCACGGCAGCACGTTGCCGTAAGGGTCCACTGTCAAGTTGTTGGAGCCTGCGCCGCAATGCTTGTCGGTCCCGTTCATCGTCTCACGCCTTGCGGATGCGATTCGCGAGTCTCCCGGATCAGTGTACGTTTCGGCGCTCCCATGCGGACGAGCCACTGCCCGTTCGTAGCTGGCCAGCCCCGCAGCGCTGGCCGTGATCCCAAGAGGGCTCGTGTCACCGTCGTCCCTGGGTTTGACCTCTGGGTCGATTTGAAGCGGAATCTCGAGCGAGTCACACAGCGCGAACATCGCTTCGACCTCGTTTTCGTTCCACGTCGTCAGCACGCTGTTGGCTTTCACTCGAAGACCGAGCATCTTCATCGTGCGAATGTTTGCGACGAGACGCTCGAAGCTTCCTGGCACCCGTGTTTGGCGATCGTGGGTGGTCGGTTTGGCTCCATGAAGGCTCACCTCGATGATGAACGGGTCGACCTCGTCGCGAATCCGGCGAGCCACGTTTTCTTTGAGTGCGTGTCCGTTGCTCTTGAGGCGCACGACGAACCCGAGCTGTCGTGCATACCCGGCGATTTCGTAAAACTGCGGGTGGGCGAGTGGCTCGCCGCCGCTCAACGTCAAGTTGAGCGCTGAAAGAGAGGCCAAGTCCTCGAGGAGCGCTCGATATTGCGTGAGGCTCAGAGGCTGGCCTTCGAGAGCAAGGTCGTTGTAGCAAAAGGAGCAGTCGAGATTGCACGCATACGTCAGCTCCAACAGCACCGACATCAGGTGATTTCCGTTCCAGCTTCGTTTTATCGTATCGGAAAAGCTCACGATGCCTCGATCGCCCCGGCTTCGAGCAGCGCTTCGATGAGGGAATCGGCGTCGGCTCGTGCACGCGCGCGGTCTATCGCGTAGCGCTCGGTGATTGCCGTCACGACTTCGTCGATCGTCAAACGAGCCCCGAGCTGTTCGACGATGAACGCCCCTACGGGGTTGACTACCAAGACTTCGCCCGCCTTCTGCAAAACGAAGATCCCCTCGCCGTCGAGGACGCGAAACCGCGCGTGTGGGTCAACGCGATAGTGCTGGTTGGGGTCTATTGTATTCACGATCCAACACCTTCCAAAAGGTCGTGTCCTTGGTGAATGAGAGGACACGCAGGGGAACCCGCCCGGTGAGCTGTACGGCGCGGTCGGTCAGCGGCTCGACGAGCATCGGGTCCGCGTTCACATAAGGGCACGATGCGACGATACGCGACACGGCTTCGGTTTGCGAGCAGGCCAGGAGGCCAGGCCTTGCGCCTTGCCGGAGGCCGAGCAGCCCGGTGAGAGGGAGGGGCGGAGTCGGCATCGGCATCTGGCCGAAGTCCCCTGCGAACGGCATTGCTTGAAGCCCGAATCCCTCCGCGGTGGCCATGACGGCGTTGAGCTCGTCGCTCAGGATTTGGAGCTGCAACTGATCGGCAAGGCCACAGAGGGTGCTTTTGCCCGCTCCGGATCGGCCACAGAACAAAAACCCGCGTTCGCCGTCGCTGAACGCCGCGCTATGCATGACCAGCGCCCCCTCAGCGAAGAGCCGATAGCTCACGAGCACGCGGAAGAGATTCTCGAAGGCGTCCACGAACCATTCGTCGCTCTCGCAGGTGTGCATGTGCGTCCGGAGGGAGGCGCGATCGATGGTCGCCGAGAACCCGATGCCCTCGACCAATACGGTGGAGGGTTCATAGGCCACCGAAATCCGGTACTCGACAGGGCCGACGAGCTTGGGCATGAAGCGGTGCGGATCAGCGCTATGCAGCACTTCGACCTCGACATCGTGCCCGCACGCCTCGGCGCGCTCGAGCGCACCGAAACGCGCCCGGACGAGCTCCTCCTGCTCGGGCAGCAATCCCGTGAGCCGATAGCGGCATTGAGCGAACTCGAGGGTGAGCGTGCTCATCTCCGGCCTCCAAAGACCCGCCTGACGGCAGCCTTCGCGTATTTTTTTAGTGACCGGCCACGGTCAGCCAATGTCACATCGCACTCGACTCTGCCGACGATAGCGGTCGTGGCGCTACTCACGTCCGCACGTATGGCACTGTCTGCCTGCGTCAGCACGACGATGCCGTGAACGCTCGGCGCGTAACCCAAAAAGCGATGTACGTCCCAGTAGTCGTTTCTGCGCACGACCACGACATCTCCCGGCGCGTAGATTTTGCGCCTCTGCACGCGGACCGCTTCGCCGGTCGTCAGTGATTCCATACATGCGCCGCGAATTACGAACTCGACGATATCCCCGCGGCGCAGTCCCAGGTCCCCTAGGCTCGATCGTCCCCCTTGCATTTCGGCTGCAAAGAATACCAGACGGAAGGTGTCTGCACCCGGCCCCCAGGGTGAGCATGCTCAAGTTAACTACTCGTAACTTTTGTGCATTTGTGACTCAAAATACCTCTTGACAACCGTGTTCCCGAAGCTTTACCGTAAGACTGTCGGTGGCTGATCAGCGACCCTCCGACACAGGGCAAATCGAATCACACTCCTTGGGGGTTCAACACAACGGGCACTCGGGCGGGGTTCACACCTCGCCCGAGATTTTTTAAGCCGTTGTCGTTCTTCGGCAGGGTGATGGTTGCCGTCGCGTTTGGGTTGCGAGTCGCGGCCTGTCGGAGTCGGGCAGACTAGAGGCTGCGCTTCTTGCCGCGAAGCCCACGCCGGCTGCCCTTGGCACGCTTGGGCTTCTCGTAGCCGCCGCGGTCGTCATGGCCGCCCCGGTTGTAGCTGCCACGATCATCATAGCCGCCCTGGTTGTCGTAGCCGCCAGGGTCTCTCGGCGGCCCGAAGTCGCGTCGTGGGCGCGGTTGGCGCGGACGATCCTCGGCGATATCTAGGCGCAGCGCACGGCCGGCAACCTCTCGTCCGTGGATTTTCTCTACCGCTTCGGCGGCGTGCTCCTCGGCTGCGAATCGCACGAACGCGAATCCTCGGGGCCTCCCGGTTTCGCGATCCTTGGGGATGTGAACGTCTACGACTTCGCCTATTTCCCCGAAGAGCTCGCGTAGCTGCTGGTCGGTGGTTCCAAAGTCGAGGTTCCCTACGAATATCTTGCTTGAGATGACTTGCTCCGTTCTCGAATTAGCCCCTCGGTGTTGGGGCCGGTTGTGAGTCTAAGTGTTGAAGGGTAGCTTAGTTTCGACGAATAGTCAGGGAGCGCCCCGATCAGTAGTGCCAGGGGAACTTCCGGTAATCTCGGGGTCGTTTTTCGAGAAACGCATCCCGCCCTTCTTGAGCCTCCTCGGTGCCGTACGCCAAACGAGTGGCTTCCCCGGCGAAAATCTGCTGTCCGACGAGCCCATCGTCGATCATGTTGAAGCCGAATTTGAGCATTCGCATGGCCGTCGGGCTCTTGGAATTGATCGCCGCCGCCCACGCGAGGGCGAAGTCTTCTAGCTCCGCGTGGGGCACGACGGCGTTGACCATCCCCATGTCGGCTGCTTGTCGAGCATCGTAGTCGAGCCCCACGAAGAACACCTCGCGCGCCTTCTTCTGACCGACCTGACGCGCGAGCAAGGCCGAGCCGTAGCCACTATCGAAGCTGGCGACGTCCGGGTCGGTCTGCTTGAAGAGCGCATGCTCGCGGCTTGCGACCGTCAAGTCGCAGACCACGTGAAGACTGTGGCCGCCGCCCACGGCCCAGCCTGGCACCACGGCGATGACGATCTTGGGCATGAATCGAATCAGACGCTGGACTTCCAGAATGTGCAAGCGGCCGAGCCGCGCGGGATCGATCTCGCCGGCCGCATCGGTCTCGTACTTGTAGCCGTCCTTGCCCCGGATGCGCTGGTCGCCACCCGAGCAAAATGCCCAGCCACCATCTTTGGGCGACGGTCCGTTGCCTGTTAGCAAGACACAACCGACATCCGACGTCTGTCGCGCGTCGTCCAAAACGCGGTAAAGCTCATCGACCGTGCTCGGTCGAAAGGCGTTCCGAACCTCGGGCCGATTGAAGGCGATACGAACCGTGCCTTGATCGTTTGCGCGATGGTACGTGATGTCCCGAAGAGCGAAGCCCGGGACCTCTGTCCATTTCGATGGGTCGAATAGCTCGGAAACCATCGCCGTCTACTCGGTAAACTCGATCAACACGGCGAGGATGATCCGGCCGAGAAGCGTGGCGACCTGCTCGCGGCTGAATTCGCCGTCGATCCAGCGCTGCACGATTTCACCGGCCCCACTGAGGAACATGTCGGACAACGCGCGCGCTTCAGCATCGTCGACGCCAGTGAGCTCCCGGAGTGGGGCAAGCCAAGGGGCGACCAGTTGCCCCCTGAAATCCTTGCTGATCGCGGCGATCTCGGCGTCTGGGGCGACAGTTCGCATCAACTGCCACCCGCCGGAGCCTTTGGCTTCGATCGTGTCGCATGCGGCGTCGATGAACACGCGAGCAATCGACCCGATTTCGCCGGTCTTGCTGCTCAAGGTGTCCGGCGTCCTTCGAGCGAACTCCTCCCGAAAGTCCTCGAGGACACCTTTGATCAGCTCGTGCCGGTTGGGGAAGAACTTGTAGACGACGGGCCGCGTGATGCCGGCCGCCGCGGCGACGTACGGAATGCGAACCATGTCGACGCCGTCGGCCGCGATGATCTCCGATGTCACGCGGAGCAGTTGCTCACGACGGTCCTCGGGGCTCAGCCGGGTGCGCGCGTCGGTAGCGGGTTTGATCGAAGAACGAGACATGGGAAACAAAGGGGCGGCCTCGCGACGAACGAGGCACCCCATCGATTCACGGGCTCAGGTGACTCAGTCCTGCGCCAGGTTCATGACCTGCTGGAGGCTCATCGCCAGCGTCATGTCGCCGTCGATTTTGATCTTACCAGACATAAAGGCCTGCATCGGGTTGACGGAGCCGTTGAGCATGCCGAGCCAATCTTCGGACGAAACCGTGACGGTCGCACCCGGGCTGTCGTGCTTGCCTTCGATGACGAATCCATCGGTCTTGCCCTTCGTGAGAACCAGGGCCCAGTCGCCGCCGCCATCACCTGTGATGTTGAACTGGTACACCGCGTTAGGGCTCGTGGCGGCCTCGGGGTTGGCGGTTGCTCGACTTTCGAACTTCTCGAAGAACTCAGATACGGATTCCATGAATCTTGCCTCTCTTGTTATGTCGACCGTGGGGGGATCGGCCGTTTCCACCGGCTCTTCGGTGCAATTTGCCGAAGGGGAGTTGTAACCGAAATCACGGCCGCATGCACCCCCTTGGAAAGACGAAAAGCGAAGTGATTTCAGTCTTCGACGATCGCCAACGCCTGCACTGGGCAAACGTCGACCGCGTCTTGGGCGGCCTCGCGTAGCTCCTCCGGGGGGTTCGGGTCGATGACGATGAGAGACCCATTCTCCGCGAATTTGAACAACTCAGGGGCCGCTCCAACGCATTGGCCATGGTTCGCGCAGAGCTCTTTGTCGTGGACGATTCGCATAGTTGTCGAAATGTAGGCGGTTCCGCCGCCAGCGCCACCGGTTTTCAGGCGTTTGAAACCGCCCGGAAACTTAGCCCACATCCAGTGGAAACAGGACCGGCCTAAGCTCGCGCCATTCGAGGAGGAACCGGGGATGGAACAAGCTATCGAAGCAACCATCAATCAAGCGGACACAGCATGGCTCATGGTGTCGTGCGCGCTCGTCTTGCTGATGACGCCAGGCCTGGCGTTGTTCTACGGCGGCATGGTCAGCGAGAAGAACGTGCTGTCGACGACGATGCACAGTTTCATCGCCCTCGGGATCATCACGCTGCAGTGGGTCGTCATCGGCTACTCCTTGGCGTTCGGCTCGGATGCCTTTGGCGGCTTGATCGGTGGAATGGATTACGCGCTTCTGAACGGTGTGGGGCTCGAGCCTCAGGAGGGATCCACGATACCTCACATCCTGTTCATGGCGTTTCAGATGATGTTCGCGATCATCACCCCTGCGCTGATCTCAGGGGCGATCGCGGAGCGCATGAAGTTTTCGGCGTACGTATTGTTCATTCTTTTGTGGGCGACATTCGTCTACGACCCGATCTGTCACTGGATTTGGGGTCCCGACGGTTGGCTTGGTGCCCGTGGCGCGCTCGACTTTGCGGGCGGTACCGTCGTTCACCTCTCGTCCGGTGTGGCCGCGCTGGTGTGCGCCCTCGTCATCGGTCGCCGCCGTCGCCCAGGCCCGCCGCACAACCTCACCCTCACCCTGATCGGCGCGGGGCTTCTCTGGTTCGGTTGGTTTGGGTTCAATGCGGGGAGCGCCTTGGCCTCCAATGACAATGCCGCGCTAGCGCTGGTCAACACTCATCTCGCGGCCGGGGCCGCGGCCTTCGCTTGGGCGATCGCCGAATGGCTCAAGCAGGGCAAGCCTACGGCCCTCGGCGTGGCTTCCGGTCTCGTCGCTGGATTGGTCTGCATCACGCCGGCGGCAGGTTTCGTGAGCCCCACGTGGGCGGTCGCCATGGGCTTGGCAGCCGGCTTCGTCTGCTACGCCGCCGTTCTTGCCAAGAGCAGGTTTGGCTACGACGATGCACTCGACGCCTTTGGCATACACGGTGTGGGAGGCGCGCTGGGCGCGATTCTGACGGGAGCCCTCGCGGCTGAAGCCTGGGGCGGTGCAAACGGGCTACTCTATGGCAACAGCTCGCTCTTCTTCGAGAACCTGCTCGGAGTGGGCGTCGCAGCGGTGTACTCCTTCAGCGTGACGTTCATCATCCTCAAGGTTCTCGATCTGACGGTCGGGCTCCGCGTAACCGATGACGAGGAGAGCGAAGGCCTCGACACCAACCTTCACGGTGAAGAGGGCTACCACATGGGAGGCTCCGGAGCGCTCGTCGAGTAGCATGGGTCTGGGTCGTTGGGTTTCCAACCTGTTTGGGAAGAAGTCCGAGCCACCGCCTCTGCCTGAAGCGGAGGAGCGGGACTACACCCTTGCGGAGCTCGGAGCGTACGATGGCTCGGACCCGGCGAAGCCCCTTCTCATCGGGATTCGCGGCGAGGTCTACGACGTCACCCGGGGGCGGAGCTTCTACGGGCCAGGTGGGCCCTACGGCATGTTCGCCGGCAAGGACTGCACGCGTGCGCTCGCCAAAATGGCGTTCGACGACGAGCTCTTCACCGGCGACATCGAAGGTCTCAATCAGGAAGAGATCGATAAGCTCGACGAGTGGATCGAGATGTTTGAGGGCAAGTACCGCCGAATCGGTCGCTTGCTGTCCACCTATTGACCGCGATGTGCGCACGGCACAGATCTCCAGGGTGGACAACGAGAAGATCATCAGCGAGGTGATGGGAGGCGGTTTACGCGCCCTCAACAAGTTGGCAGGCTCGCCCCTCGTCGAGCGCTTTGGTTTGCATGACCGGGCCCGGCAACTGGTGTACGAAGGCGCCAAGCGTGCGGCCGAGACGGCCAAACGTCTCGCTCCGAAAGCCCCGCGCCGGGCGGCGTCCGGACGTTCGCACAAATTCGACCTTCGCTTGACCGAAGAGCAACAGCTCATGCGCGACACGCTGCGGCGCTTTGCCGACGAGGTCATGCAGCCGGCGGCTCGGGAAGCCGATGACCATTTGGCACCCCCGGAAGGTTTTTTCGAAGCCTGCTCCGACCTCGGAGCGATCTCGATGGCGGTGCCAGAGGTCCTCGGAGGAGCGACCGAGCGCGTGTCTGCCGTGTCTCAAATGCTGATTGCCGAAGACCTCGCGCGAGGGGACATGGGGCTGGCGTATGCGGCGCTCTCGCCGCTGTCATTTGTAACCGCGTTGGTCCACTGGGGAGATGAGCGACAGCAGACCGCTCTGTTGCGCTCCTTCGTCGATAAGGGTCCAATCGGAGCGTCTGTCGCGGTAATGGAGCCGCATCCATTCTTCGATCCTGCTGCGCCGCGCACGACCGCCAAGAAGAAGGGATCGGAGCTCGTGCTGACCGGCGAAAAGTCGATGGTGGCGCTCGCGCGCCATGCGAAGTGGTTCCTGGTAGCGGCGGAGCTCCCGAAACTCGGCCCGCGTTTCATCTTGATCGAGCGGGAGACCGAGGGCGTCGAGGTCTCCGATGAGACAGCGATGGGCCTAGGTTCTGCTGGGCTCGGTAGGCTCCGACTGAACAAGGTCCGGGTTTCGATCGATGCGCTCCTCGGTGGCGAATCGGCCCTGCAACCCGATGCCCGCGCAGCCTACCACGACGCGATCAATCGTAGTCGCATCGCCTGGGGGGCCATGGCGCTCGGGACATCGCAAGCCTTGTTGGACTACGTGATTCCATACTGCAACGACCGCGTGGCGTTTGGGGAGCCGATCTCCCACCGACAAGCGGTCGCGTTCATGATCGCCAACATCGCAATCGAGCTCGAGTCGATGCGCATGCTGGTCTATCGCGCGGCGGGTCGAGTCGACGCCGGGCTGCCTTGCACTCGCGAAGCGTATTTGGCGCGCACGTTGTGTTCCGACAAAGCCATGGAGATCGGTACCAACGGCGTCCAGCTTCTCGGCGGTGCGGGTTTCATCAAGGACCATCCCGTCGAGCTTTGGTACCGCCAGCTGCGTTCGATCGGCGTGATGGACGGGAATCTCTTGGTGTAGAGTCATCATGATCTATTTGGAGTTACCCAAAAATCTTCGCGTGCTAGCCAACCAGGCCCACCAGATCGGCAAGAATGTCTTCCGTCCGATCTCGCAGAAGTACGACGAGGCGGAGCACGATTACCCGAAAGAGCTCGACATGCTTGCGGCGTTGCTGGATGGACTCGACGCAGGCGGTGGGCGTCCGGACGGTGGTGGCGTCGCAGGTCTGAAACAGAAACGTGGTGGCGATGAGGTCAACAACGGCGCAAACATGGCGACGTGTGTGGGACTGACTGAGCTCTGTTGGGGCGACGTCGGGCTCGCGCTGTCGATCCCGCGGCAGGGTCTTGGCAACGCGGCGATCTCGGCAGTGGCCAGCGCCGAACAGAAGAAGCGGTTCGAAGGGCTCTGGGCGGCGATGGCGATCACCGAGCCGGGCGCGGGTTCAGACTCGGCCAACATTCGCACGACCGCTCGCCTCGACGGTGACGAGTGGGTGCTCAACGGCGAGAAGATTTACGTGACCGCAGGCAGTCGAGCCGACGCGGTGGTCGTTTGGGCAACGCTCGACCGCAACCTCGGACGGGCGGCAATCAAGTCGTTCGTGGTGCCGCACGGCACGCCCGGCATGGAAGTGGTGCGGCTCGATCGCAAGCTCGGGATTCGCGCGTCGGACACCGCCAGCATTACGCTCATCGATTGCCGCATCCCGAAAGAGAATCTGCTCGGCAACGAAGACATCGACACCAAAGAAGGCTTTGGTGGGGTGATGCAAACCTTCGACAACACGCGGCCAACGGTAGCTGCCATGGCAGTCGGCGTCGCGCGTGCGGCTCTCGACCACGCGCGGGAGCTTCTCTCGAAGGAAGGCATCGAGGTTCGCTATCGTGGCTCGATCCACAGCAAGAGCGCGGTAGAGGCGGAGCTCATTCGCATGGAGGCCGAGTGGGAGGCAGGGCGCCTCTTGATGTTGAAGGCCTCTTGGATGGCTGACAACGGGATCCCCAACTCGATGGAGGCGTCGATGTCGAAGGCGAAAGCAGCACGTGTTGCCAACGAAATCACGTTGCGCTGTGTCGAGCTTTGCGGGGGCGAGGGCTACTCCCAGCGAGGGCTTCTCGAGAAGTGGGCTAGAGACTCGAAGATCCTCGATATCTTCGAAGGGACGCAGCAGATTCAGTTGCTGATCATCGCGAGGCGGCTGCTTGGTAAGCGCTCCGCGGAGCTCCGCTGACGGAGGGATGACATGGAGATCAACGGAGTTGCACACACCTTCTTGACCGTCTCTGACTTCGATCGTGCTCGAGCGTTCTATGGTCAGCTGCTGCCCTTTCTGGGGATGAAACCGGTGATGGACATTGCGGGAACCTATTACTGCGTTGGTGGGCGGACTGCGGTCGGGATCCGCGAAGCCCCCGAGGACAAACGTGGAGAGGGCTTCGACCAGTGGCGCTCGGGCCTCCACCATTTGTGCTTCAGGGCCCGCACGCGGGAGGGCGTGGACGAAGCGTTCGAGTTTCTGAAGCGGATCGGCGCCGAGATCGTGCACGGCCCCGAAGAGGCCATGTGGGCCCCGGGCTACTACTCAGTCCTCTTCGAGGATCCGGATGGGATCCGGCTAGAGGTCAACTTCGTACCGGGCAAGGGGCTACTGACGGAGTAGGGCCAGCACCGGCCGCTCGGTTCACCTGTATGACTAAGTCCAGGCCTCGCGGTTGCGTTCGACGAACTCGGAGAGGCTCGTTGCGGGCCGTCCTAGCAACTCGGTGATCGACGGATCGACGGCCGCCTCGAGCCCCGCCTTGGCGCTCGCAAACACTGCCAAGGCGGCCTCGACCAGCCAAGGTGGGTTTCCGGCCTGAAGCATCGCATCTTGCGCTGCGCTCTCGTCGACGTCGATGAACATGATCGGCTTTCCGATTACACGACCGATCTCAGCGGCGACACCCTTTGCACCGTAGGCCCGAGCACCGGTCAGCACGTATGTCTGTCCGTCGTGCTTCTCCGAGTCGAGCAAACACTCTGCGCCAGCTTCGCCGATGTCCATGGCATCGATGTACGGTACTAGTCCGTCGCCCTGCGGAATGATGATCGACGACATGCTGCGTATCGTCTTCGCCTGGTACTTGATGAAGTTCTGAAAGAACGAGCACGGACGTAGAATCACGGACGACATGCTCGATCGCTGCACGCTCTCGTCGATCATGCGGTGCCACGCGCGGAGCTTCGACTGGTGATCCCAACCGGCTGAACGAGAGGAAAGTCGCACGACATGGGCCACGCCTGCCTTCTCTGCCGCGTCGAGCACCCGCTGTGAAATGGGGACTTGGTCCTCGATCAAGGGGGTCATGAAGAAGAATGCATCGATACCACCAAATACGGAGGGCGAAGGAGGCTCGGTGAAGTCGAAAGGGACGACGTCGGTCACCTTGGGTAGTACCGCCGGGACGTCGCTCGTTGGTCGTGCACCAACACGAACTTCTACCCCCCGCGCAAGAAGCGCGCGACAGACCTCGCGACCAACCGTGCCGGTCGCCCCGGTGACGAGAACCCTCACTAGTCGGAAACGCCGAGATCATCGCCCAGCTCGGGCGGGCCCGCGCGATCCCAGCAATCGACACAGAACGCTACCCACTCGCAGCCGGGCACGGGGTGTACGTGCATGTGCGTGCCACAGGATGCGCAGAAGAAAAGCCCCTCCTCTTCGCCAGCTCGGAACCCTGCTCGCAGAAGGTCACCGCGCGTGGCGATCCCCCAGCCTGCATCGCCCCCACGCACGATCAGAGCGCCCACCCCGAGCTCGCACATACGCACGCTTGCCCGCTCGGCCGTCTCGTACGCGCCGATTGTGACGGGATTGGTCATGTAGAAGCTCACGGGCCGCATCGGCATGGCGTCAGCCAGGTCGCACCGAACGCACACGACACCAACCGGCAATCGGCCTTTGGTGATGACCAAGTGATGAACGCCGGACTCCGATGCAACGCGGCGGGCCTCGGACACGGGAACGTCCGGGGTTACCGTCACCGGCCTGCTACTCATGACATCAGCAACGCGCATCCGAGCCCCTCAACTGATAACCGGCAAGTAAGCGAGGCGAGATATCTGGTTGAGAATACCAAGGGGCCCCCCTTTTTCCAACCCCCGAAAACGGAGGTACAACTCTGTACCAGCGTCGAATTCAGACGCGCGCGATCTGTGGAAAAACTGGGGGTTTCACTGCGCTGAAGATTGACGCGGGCTGGGAATCGCACCAAAGGACTGAGCCACGATCTGCGATGACTAGTTTGCCCAGCACCTCGCGGCCCCCTGCGAACGACAGGCTCTTCACGGGGGACTTCGCGCTGCTGCTCGCGATGATGGCTTGCTTCGGGATGTCATGGTCGTTCTACCTGATCCTCCCGAAGTTCCTGGCCACGGAGCTCTCCCTCGACGCGGCCGGGATCGGCAAGGTCGTGGGCGTTCAGGGCCTCACAGCCGTCATGGCGACGCCCTTGGTCGGTTGGCTGGTCGACCGGTATGGGCGGCTCCCATGGCTGGTCGCCGGCAATGTCATGCTCATGCTCACGGGTATTGCGTACGTTTTCGTCGAGGACGTCGGCCCTCTCCTCTACTTCGCCCAGATGATGTGGGGAATGGGGATGGTCATGACCTTCAACTCTGCCGGAACCATGACCGCCGACATCGCACCCAAAGGCCGCATGGCCGAAGCGATCGGCTTCTTCGGTGCCGCAAACCTCGCGATGAACGCGGTCTCACCTGCGATCGGGGAAGTCCTCGAGAGCACCGTCGGTTGGGATTACGTCTTCATCGCCAGCGCCACTGCAGGCGCTTTGGCCGCGGTTCTCGGCACGTTCTTGAAGGAGCCGCCCAAGCACGTCCCGCACGACCTCGAAGAACGTCGGCCGATCCTCGGTATGCCCATGCTGCGCGTCTACGGTGCGACTCTCGCAATCACTGCCTCCTTCACCGCGCTCTTCACCCTTCATCAGCCCTACGCGTTGGGTGAAGGCGTCACCCAGATCCGCTCGTTCTTCGTTGGTTTCGCGATCCTCGCGTTGACCGTGCGACTTGGCGGCGGTCGGTTGATCGATCGATTCGGCGTGCTGCGAGCTTCGATCGTATCGGTCGCGCTGTACGCCACCGTTCCACCGTTGCTGGGACTGGTGGGTCCGACCCATCTGTTCCTCGTCGGCGCTGCGATGGGTCTCGCCCATGGCGTCGCCTATCCCGCACTCACGGCGCTCGGAATTGCTCGGGCCAGCGCCTCCTCTCGGGGAATGGTCGTATCGATCGTGCACGGTGCCTTCAATGGAGGCCACGCGTTCTTCGCGTACACCCTGGGCATGGTTGCAGCATCGACCGGCTACCCAGCGGCGTTTTGGATCGCGGGAGCGGTCACCTTCGGCGGCGCGCTCTTGCTCGCAGCCAGACGAGCGCCCGCGCCCGCCCGTTTAGGAGCGGCCCGCGGCCCGGCGGCGGAATAGCCACCACCCACAGAGGAACAGAACCGAGAACAGCAGAGTGCCATCGCTCGACGGCGTGCCGGGCGTGCGACACGCGCAACCGCCCGAGCTGGTCCCGGGGTCGGATCCTCCGTCCGCGCCCGCGTCGGGAACGCCTCCGTCAGGCGCGCCGTCGGCCTTGCGAAGCCACACATAGCTGCTCAGGCTTTGTCGCTCTGCGCCTTCTACGACCTCGTGGCGGTATCGGTCCTCTCCGTCGGCGGGCGCTTGGACGGTCGTCTCGTGCTCGAATGGATCGCCAGAAATCCGTACCGACTCGATCACTTCGCCATTCTTGACGACTCGAAGCGACTTTCCGTCCGCACCCGTCACCGCCGCACTCAGGGTCGCGGTGTCGGCGAAGACGGTGTTGCCGATCCGGTCTCCACTGAGCTCGGTCTCGATCATGGGGCCGTCAGGGCCCAACACTTTGACTACGGTGCGCCCGCTTCGGACGCCGTCGAGGATCGCATCGACGGTGAGCTCGGAGGCAAACACCATCGTCGTCGGGGTTCCGATTGGGGTGTCGAACGCGCCTTGATCTTGACCCGCTTTGTGATCGTCGCTTCCAGCGATGGCTGTGGCGTGCGACCCGTTCGCGCACAATTCCTCCCAGAAATCCACTCCTCGCAAAACCGCTGTTTGGACCTCGACTCCATCGATGTTGGCGGGGTCGACTTCGAGCGACCACGCGCATCCGCGGCATTCCGGCAACGGGTGGCTTGGGTGGTTGATGGAGAAGAGGGCCCCCTGCGCTTGGAACGCGTCGATCGCCTCCGCGATCGTGTAGCCATCGGTGTCGATCGTGTAGTCGACGTTATCGAGCGCACCCAGCGCATTCGCATGCCCCTGATAGGTGGTGAACTCCTGTCCTGGGAAGATCAGGATGTCCGGATGCCGGTCCTGCGCATCGGCGTACAACGTGAAGCCGCTGTTGGTGTTGTGCTCTGAGAGCATGACGAAATCGAGGCCTTGTCCCTGCGCGAAGTTCAGCGCTTCGTCGATCGTGAGCGTCGCGCGGGCGTCTCCGCTCTCCCGCGTGTGTACGTGGAAGTCCCCCGCGTACCAACGTGCTTCGTCTTTCAGCGTGCCGGGGTCTTGGTAGGGCTCGCGCGACTGTGGCTCGAGCGTCGCCGTCGTCCGAAGCGTGACGTCCACCGAATAGCCTGCGGGCTCGCCCAGCACGATCCTCGCCTTGCCGACGGTGACGCGCCAAGTCCCCGCTGGCATCGGTCCCGGGACGTAGCCCCGCGAGGCAGCGTCGACGCCTACGACGGCGTTTTCTCGGTTGCTGCCACCCCAACCGCGAGAGCCATTCGGATCGTCGATTCCCCAGTCGAGAACATTACCGGTGTCAGCAGGAACATGGGCGTGCGCAACCTCGATCTCCACGGTCCCCTCCGGGACCTCGAAGTCCAAAAAGAAGAACGTATTGGGCCCCATGGGCACGTCGCCCTCGAAGTGGATCGCATCTTGCGCGCTTGCGACGCGGGAAATCAGGCCGATGCACACGACCCAGGGGACGACTCGGTAGAGCATCTCCGGATTGGAGCGCATCTCGGCCTGCGATTCAAGCAGCAAACGTGCGCCACTGCCGCGGATCCCCAGACTGTGGTAGCAAGGCCGCCGTGGCTCTCGAGCGCGGGCAGTCGACCTTCGTCATCTCCTCTTGGGTGTTTGCCCGTGCGCTCGGGGCCGCGCTTCTGATCGCATTTGTTTCGCTTGGAGTTCAGGCACGCGGGCTCTTCGGTGAACGTGGCGTGGCGCCGATTTCCGCCTTCGTCGATTCTGCCCATCGCGCCGGGCATAGCTTTTTCGATCATCCAAGCCTGCTGTGGTTCGGCGCAAGCGACACGATGATCACGGCGGTGTGGGTGCTTGGAGCGATCGCGTCGGTCGCGCTGCTCATAGGATGGGTGCCCAAGATCGCCGCGTTGGTTTGCTGGCTCGCATACCTGTCGTTCGTCGCGGTGGGTTGGCCTTTCATGTCGTTTCAGTGGGACACGCTTCTTCTCGAGACCTGCTTCACGGCGGTCTTCTTCGTCTCGTGGCGCCCTTGGGACAGGCTTCATACCCACGCCGAGCCCAACAAGGTAGCGAGGTGGGCGCTTTGGTTCCTCTTGTCGCGGCTCCTGTTCCGTTCGGCGTGGGTGAAGCTCGCAAGTCACGATCCGACCTGGGCCGACCTCAGCGCGCTGACCTATCACTACTGGACGCAGCCACTGCCGACAGCGCTTGCCTGGTACGTCGATCTGTTGCCCCGCTGGTTCCACGAGCTTTCGTGCCTCGTGATGTTCATCATCGAGTTCGGCGCGCCGGTCCTCGTTTGGGTTCCTCGCGCAGCGGTACGGCGCGCGGGTGCCGGCCTGATCATCGTGTTGATGACACTCATCGCGCTGACGGGGAACTACGGGTTCTTCAATCTGCTCACGGCCTTACTCTGCTTGACCGTCCTCGACGATCAGCTCCTCGAGCGTTTCGTGCCTAGGCGCGTCCGCGAACGACTCGCTGCGCACGACGAGCCGACTTGGCGCCCGAGAGCCGCGATAGCACCGGCGATCGTGATCGCCCTCAGCGCGACCATCTTTTACACGGGAACCTTCGGGGAGCGACGAATGCCCGGCTGGCTCCGCCCGATCTACCCGTTCAGCACGTTCAACAACTATGGTTTGTTCTCGGTCATGACGACCAATAGGCCCGAGATCGTCATCGAAGGCAGCCGGGATGGCGAGCACTGGGAGCCCTATCTCTTCCGCTACAAGCCCGGCCCCCTCGATGAGGCACCGCGTTGGGTCGCTCCTCACCAGCCCCGCCTCGACTGGCAGATGTGGTTCGCCGCCCTCGGGGACTTTCGGCGAAACACTTGGCTGGCGAGCTTCATGCGCGGCCTGCTCGCCAACGAACCGTCGATCGTCGAGCTCATCGAGGAGAATCCGTTTGAAGACTCGCCTCCGACGCAAATCAGAGCCTTGATCTACGAGTACGAGTTCACCTCACCCGATGAGCGCCGCGAAAACGGGCACTGGTGGAGGCGCGGCGAGTCGATGCTCTACGCGCCGGTCCTGGCAGCGCAGCCCATCAGTACTGAAGAGTGAAGCCCGCCGTCAGGAAGTACGTGAACACACCGACGTCCCCCGGGCAGCCGGTGCGAAGGACCTGGCTGGCACTGCACAGCGTTTCCTGGTTGGTAGTGCCTGGCACGGTCGCTTGCGTATCGATGTACTCATTGCCGATGGTGCCGCCGCTGAAGGAAAACGCGCCGGCAATATCGAACATGTATTTGTCCTTCTGTTCCCCGGTCTGGTCATCCCAGTAGAATCCGAGGCCCGTGGAGAGGAAGCCGCTGAACCCGGGCGGCGGCGTGAAGTACTGTGCCCATTCGCCGCTGGTTGCCGACCTCGCGAAGTTCACACCTCCCCGGATCGCCAAGAGGTCGACGGGGAAGCGGTACTCCACGCCGACCTTGACGCTCCACGCGTTCCGCCACCCGAACGGAACAACAATCGGTTGGATCGGGAAACCGATAGTTCCGGTGGGATCGGTGACATCGACGGTTTGGTTCTGATTGCCGCTCTTGTTAGCGGCGTGGAACTGCACTCGACCTTCAAATACCAATAAGAGCCGCTCGTTGGCTTGGTAGGCGAGGCCAACTTGGAATGCATGGGGAATGAACCAGTCTGCGTTAGCGTCGAGCTCGAGCGGATTTCCAGTCGCAGGGTCCGTGAGCAACCCTGTCTCGCTGGTGCCGCTCAACTTGATCTTGGAGTACACACGGTACATCGCCCCGATGGTAACCTTCCGGTGCGGCTTCCAAGTGATGCCAAACCGGGGAGACGGGAACCCGACGCCGCCGAGGTTGTTGTTGATGCGATTGTATCCAAAGGCACCGAGCGCCGCGCCCGCGTTCTGCCAGAGGCTCGCTACCTGCTTGGAGAAAGGCAGTCGCAAGGCGACGCCGAGCCAGAACTTATCGGTGACTCGGATCGACGTGCCCGCACTGAACTCACCGACAAAGAAGCTGACATCGAGGTCTTGTGCGTCTCCGTTGGTGCAAGTGGTCGGGTCGGTATCCGGGACGTACTCCGGGCCAGGACCCACCGGGTCGCCGTCGATACAGGTCACTTGGTTGAAATCAGACCCGTAGCCGGTCTCGATGTAGATGCCTGCGGCAAACACGACCCGCGGTGCGATTCGACCGGCGATGAACCCCGCCGGAAGCGGCCCAAAGCCGAGGCCGGACTCGAGCCGGGTGTTCGGTCCTCGTACGGGCGCCCACTGTTTGACGAGCAGCGCGGAAAAGTTGAGGGTGAAGCCGAGCTTGTCGATGCCCTCCAAATTGGCTGGGTTGATCACCAGGGCGGCGGGTCGCTCCAGGAAGGATGTCCCGGTGAGGCCCATCGCAATGCTGCGGCTGTCATAGGAAGTCGGCTCTGGGTTCGCGCTGGCGAGCGCGGGGGCAAGGACGGCCAGCGCGAGGCATGCCGCGAATAGTCGCTGCTTCATTGTCGGGGGCTCCTCTGCCAGGTCGGCCTTGGGGCCGGCGCAGGATACCTGGAATCACCGCCGATAGGTGAACTAAAAAATCGCCGGCAGGCGGCCAAAATCACGGCTCAAACTGCATTTCGAGCGCGCGCGACGAACTTTACTTCACGCCGGTGGGACAGCCCACGCCGGTGCCACCCAGCCCGCAGTAACCACCAGGATTCTTGGCGAGGTACTGCTGGTGGTAGTCTTCAGCGTAGTAGAACGGCGGCGCGGGGACGACTTCGGTCGTGATGTCGCCATAGCCGGTGCCCCCGAGCGCTCGTTGGTAGGCATCGCGTGACGCTATCGCCAGTTGGTGCTGCGCATCATCGAGGTAGTACACCCCTGAGCGGTACTGCGTGCCGGTGTCGTTGCCCTGCCGCATGCCTTGAGTTGGGTCGTGGCTTTCCCAGAAGATCTTGAGCAGGTCGTCATAGCCGATTTCGGAAGGCCGATAGACGACCAACACCACTTCGTTGTGTCCGGTGAGACCAGAGCAGACTTCTTGGTACGTCGGGTTAGGTGTGTAGCCTCCGGCATAGCCGACCGCCGTGGTGTAAACACCGGGGGCTTCCCAGAACTTTCGCTCCGCACCCCAGAAACACCCAAGCCCGAAGATCGCCTGCTCGGTGTCGGCTGGAAACGGTCCTTTGAGGGGCGCCCCTAACACGAAGTGTCGGTCCGGGACCGGTACCTCGGTGTCGCGGCCGGGTGGGGCCTGCTCGGGCGTGGGCATCCGTAGCTTCTTGGCGGTAGAGAAGACCATACCCGCTCTATAGAGAAGGGTGACCAATGCCGGTAGTGGCGCGGCTTCGAAATGATGGGATAACCCATCCCTGTGCTGCATCAAGAGGTCTCCGACATTGCGAGGCAATTATCTGCCTGCCACAGCGTGCTCTTCGTCACTGGGGCGGGGATCTCGGCCGAATCGGGGCTCCCCACCTACCGCGGTATCGGCGGGCTGTACGAGCAAGAGGCGACCGACGACGGGGTGCCGATCGAAGTCGCTCTATCGGGCGAGATGTTTCGTCGCGATCCGGCGCTCACGTGGAAGTACATCCATCAAATTGAGAGCTCGTGTCGCGATGCTCGGCCAAACCGGGCCCACGAGGTGATCGCCGTGCTCGAACGCCGCTTGAACCGCGTGTGGACCTTGACGCAGAACGTCGACGGTTTGCACCGCGCGGCTGGGAGCCAGCGGGTGATCGACATCCACGGCGACGTGCATTGGCTCCTGTGTACCCGATGCGGTCATCGGTGGCGCGTCGAGAGCTACGCTGGGATTCAGATCCCTCCTTCGTGTCCCGAATGCGATTCTTTGGTGCGCCCCGAGGTCGTGTTGTTCGGCGAAATGTTGCCGCTTGACCGCACCAAGCTCTTGCAAGAGCAGTTGGCGCGCGGTTTCGACGCGGTGTTCAGCATTGGAACGACCAGCGTTTTTCCGTACATCGCTGAGCCGATTCTCGATGCGCGGAGGCGCGGCGCGCTCACCGTCGAAATTAACCCCGGCGCCAGCGAAGTCTCACACATCGTGGACTATCGACTGCGCGCGGGCGCGGCAGAGACGATGGATGCGGTTGTCGAAGCGCTCGATCGTGCCTAGACTCTTCGCGCCATGGGGGTGGAAAAGCGACAGTATCGCTACGGCGATTCATACCAAGAGACCGTGGAGCTTTCGGACGGCCAACGCGTTGAGATCCGCCCGATCCGCCCGTCCGACAAGCAGATGCTCCTCGATGGTTTCGAGCAACTTTCACCGGAGTCTCGATACGCCCGTTTCATGACGCCCAAGAAGAGCCTCACGGACTGGGAGCTGCGGTACTTAACCGAGGTCGACGGGATCGACCACTTTGCGATCGGTGCGGTACGGCGTCACTTGGTGTCTCGAGACGAGGGCGTCGGCTCTGGCCGATTCGTGCGCCTCGCCGACCAACCCGACACCGCCGAGCCCGCTGTGACGATCCTCGACGGGTTTCAAGGGAAGGGCCTTGGCACGCTCATGTTGCAGCGGCTCATCGAAGCGGCGTGGGAGCGTGATATTCGTTGGTTCCGGTCGGTGCTGCTCTCCGGGAACGTCGCCATGAAGCGGCTGGCCGAGTCGCTGAGCCCCGAAGTCAAGTTCAGGGCGTCGGGAGACGGGTGCTTGGTAGCCACTTTTCCGGTTCCTGAGCCTGACAAGACGCCAACCGCGCCGGGGTTCTTCAAGGGGACGGCGTTGTATCGCGCGCTTGCGCATGTGGCCCGGGCGGATGTCACCGTGCAGCCGCGCGTGACCCGCCCACCGCCCGAGCCCGACTAAATCAGGAGACCTGGACGGGGAACATCATCGGCGCCCGGACTTGCACCATGCGCTCGGCGTCGGTGAGCGCCCCAACGATGCGCAGCGCAAACGCGAACGCTGTCCCCGGACCACGACTCGTGATCAGGTTGCCGTCTTCGACGACGGAGTGCTCACTGTACTCGGCCCAGTCGTCGAGCAAGGCGCGGACAGTCGGGTGGCTCGTCATGCGGCGCCCCTCGAACACGCCATGCTGTTTGAGCGCCGCCGGCGCCGCGCAGATCGCACCCACCCAACGCCCCGCTTTCTCTTGGTTGCGGAGAAGCTCGCCGACGGCGGGAGCGTCGCCGAGTCGTTGTGCGCCCTCCGCGCCACCTGGAAGCACGATGATGTCGTATTCACCGGAGACCTCTTCGAGCGCAGCGTCCGGGGTGATCACGACACCACGGCTACAGCGTATCGGGTCCGGCCCGTCGATCCCGGCTACCGTCACGTCGATCCCGGCCCGGCGCATCACGTCGATGGTGATGACCGCTTCCATCTCTTCGTTCCCTTGAGCCAGCAACACTAGCGCTTTCGTCTTCTCGGTCATCGGAAGTCCTCGCAATGGCGCGACTTGTCCGCCTTGCAGATCTGCGCGATCCGTTTTCGAAGAGCTGCCTCGTGTTTCTTCATTCCGAGCATCTTTGCGAATTCGATGGCGGCCGCTGCGCTAACACGATCGATGACGAATGCCTCGAGGCCCAACATCGCGCTTGCGCGCTGCCCGGTCGCACAGTGAACCACCGCTGGACGAACATCCGGTTTGCCGAGGGCTTCTCCGAGCTTTCGGGCGTTGTCCTCGGTGAGGCCCGCCGCGCCCCGCACCGGAATCGAAACGAACGCCATTCCCAAGCGCTCGACGGCTGCACGCTCGCCCGCGGTACCGCGTTCGTCTTCGGCACGGAGACTGACGACGGTGCGATATCCGGCTCGCTGAATCGCCTTGAGTTGCTCGGGGGTAGGCTGCCCCCCAACCAACAGGCCCGTCTTGGTGACGTGGGCGCCCGGGATGGGAATGAGCGGCGGGGTTGCATCGATCTGCTTGGGCGCCGCCGGCTTGTCGACGGTGTCGGCAGTCGCGATGGGTCCGATGAGCCATAACGCGACCATCGAGAACAGGCAGATGATCGATGCTACGCGATGCTTCATGACGGCACTCATCCGATGGTATGGCGCTTGAGCGCGCGCCCGATGAAGCGAACCTTCTGGCTCAACGGGAAGCGGCCGAGATTCACCTTCACCACTCCTTGTGTGAATACGCTCTTTCGCGAGTAATCGATGTTGACGTCTACGATCACAGGGCGCCCCTCTTGGGAGATGGCCAGGGCTTCATCGAGCGCCCGGTCCACCTCCAGATCGGTTTCCATGGTTACGTATGCCGCTCCGGTAGCGGTCGCTACACCATCGACGCGTAAATCACCCGTAATGGTGCAAGTTTTGTCTTTCAGGGGAATCGACTGGAATTGCGAGATCTGCGCGAGCTCACCATCGTGAAAGACGAAGAAAATGGCTCCAAGCCCGTTCATGGTGGCCGTGAGAATTTCCATCGCAGTCATCATGAACGCGCCATCGCCGACGATCGCGCATACCTGCTTGTCAGGGTGGGAGAGCTTCACGGCGATCGTCCCTGGTACGCAGTAACCCATGCAATTGAAGTCGGTCGGCGAAATCAGATGTTTGGACTCGTACACGGGAAACTGCTCCGCCGTCAGGAAGGTGTGGTTGCCGTCGTCCACGACCACATAGGCGTCCCGGTCGAGCCTCTCCCGCAGCTGCCGAAAGAAGATCCCGGGGCTCACCCGCTCCTCGTTGACTTTGTTCGTCCAGCTGGTGAAGAAGGACTCTTTATCGTGGCCGATTCGCTTCATCAGGTCGTCTCGATCGGGCGGCGTGACGCCATCTCGTTTCAGCGCCTCGACCAGCGCCTTCATGAATAGCTCGCCGTCGGATTCGATCGCCACGGTGGCCGGATAGTTCTTGCTAAACACCTCCGGGTCGATATCGGCATGAATGAGCTTCTCGGGGATCGGCATTCCGTAGCTACCCGTTGCGAGCTCGGCGAACCGAACCCCTACTGCCAGTAGGCAGTCCACCCCTTCGAAGGCTCTGCGGGCGGCCGGAACCGCGGACGGGCCGAAGCCCATGCCGGTGTGTAGTGGGTGATCGTGCGGGAACACGCTGATGCCCTGCATCGTCGTCGACACCGGTGCTCCAAGAAGCTCGGCGACCTCGATGCTGTAGGGGGTCGCCTCCCGCGCGCCCCAACCGAGGTAGAGGCCCGGTTGCTTCGATTGCCGCAGTAGCTCGACCGCGCGGTCGACCAGCGCAGGGTCCGGGGCAGGGGGCGTGTACTTTCTCTCGTACCTTGGCACTTCCTCGACTTCGGCGGTGAACAACTGCACGTCGCCCGAGACCTCGACGAAGACCGGACCCGGCAGCCCCGAGGTTGCGATCTCGTAGGCTTCGTAGATCGTGGGAACGACATCTTCGTGTTTCTGGATCAGAAACGCGGCCTTGGTGATCCCGTCGAGGACCCGTTGTTGGTCGAGCTGGTGGAGCTGGTAGTGACGTCCCGAGTCGCGACGAATCCCCCCGGAAATGACCAGAAGGGGAATACCGTCGAGATAGGCCTCACCGATCCCGCTCATCGCATGCGTCATCCCGGCAGCCGGCACGATCAACAGGCAGCCGATGCTGTCGCTGACCCGGCTGAAGGCCTCGCCCATGAAGCTTGCGCCTTGCTCGTGCGTCACCAGGATCGGGGTGATCTTCTCGCTGCGATTGAGCGCGTCATAGATCTCGGTGTTGTGAACGCCGGGAATGCCGAACGTATACTTGACGCCGATCTCCTCGAGAGCGCGCGCCGTCAACCATGCACCGCTTTGTTTCATCGTCTACCTCACACCTCGGCCGGTGTTGATCGCCCTCGCAGCTACGCGCCCGGAGTACACGCAACCACCGAGAAAAG